>Ga0182011_10001007_pt1 | contig 24643 bp, 26 predicted proteins | sample 711E1DmetaG_FD_120481 | JGI IMG/M metagenome (GOLD analysis project Ga0182011, IMG submission 120481) | Permafrost microbial communities from Stordalen Mire, Sweden - 711E1D metaG | ecosystem: Environmental > Terrestrial > Soil > Wetlands > Permafrost | place: Sweden: Stordalen | collected...
AGCCCACGTTACTTGAAGACAATGCGCGGGGCAGGGTATCGCTTTGAGCTGCCCAAGGTCGCGCTGGCTAGCTGACGCGCTGGCTTGTAGAGTTGCATGGGGCGCGCAATAGAGCATTTTCACTGTTGCTGTATTGGGCATCGTGTGATCCCACTCTTGCGGCAAAAACAAGTGCGCCGCAAGGATGGGGCACCCAGAGCTTGCACTAACCTTGAAAATGCTCTAGGGCTGGAGGAGTGGATTGCGCGTGGGTCGGGCTTCGCTGTGGCGGTTGATTACGTTGGCAATGCTGGCGCTGGCGACGGCGGGGTTCGTCGCGGGCATGGCGACGGATGAGGTGGGCCTCGGACTTCGGCTCTTTGCGTTGGGGATAACCCTTCTGTTGGCGGGAGCGTTGGGCGGACTCTTTCGCTGGCGGATTCAGCGGGAGATGGAGAAGACGAGCTTCGAGATGGAGCTGATGAGCCGCGCCGTGCGGGCGCTACCGGAGTTCGACAAGGCTGCGGCGAAGGGACTCTCTGACCCGTGGGGCGATGCGATTCAGGCGATTGAGAGCACCTCGCTGAAACTGCGGGCGTCACTCGACGAGGTGCATGCGGAGCGGCGCGAGCTGGAGGCGCTGCTGGATTCGATGCAGGACGCGGTGGTTGCGGTCGATGCGGCGGGACGGATTCAGTGGACCAATCAGAAGATGCAGCGGCTGATCGCGGGTGTGAATGCGGGCGGGACGAGCGTGGGCGGGTCGGCGTCGGCCAACGCTGTGCGCGTGGGTCATGCGCTGGTGCAGACTGTGCGCGATCCCGAGGTGCTGGCTTGCGTGAAGACGGCGCTGGACGAACGCGCGATCTGCGAACGCAAGACGACGTCTATGGTGCCGGGACGATTCTTCGAGGTCAACGCTTCGCCGATGCCAGCGGGTGGCGCGGTTGCCGTGCTGCACGACATTACGCGTATTGAAGAGGTGGAGCGGACGCAGAGGGATTTTGTGGCCAATGTGTCGCATGAGCTGCGCACACCGCTGACCTCGATCAGCGGATATGTGGAGACGCTGATTGACCACGAGAAGTTGAGCTCGATGGGGCAGGAGTTTCTGGGTACGATTCTGAAGAATGCCACGCGAATGAATCGGCTGACCGAGGACCTGTTGACGATGGCGCGGGTCGAATCGCGCGAGTCGGAGCTGCATCTGCGCTCGGTGCGCGCCGACGAACTGGTCCGAGACGCGGTCGCGGCAATGAGCGGGCTGGTGCAGGATGCCGCAGTCGAGTTGGAGATTGGAGAGACCAGTGGAACTGAGGTCTTCGTGGATGTGGACGCGATGACGCAGGTGCTGGGGAATTTGATCGAGAACGGGATCAAGTACGGGCAGGCCAAAGGGTCTGAGCGGAGTCGCGTGGTGGTCAGCGCGCGGGAGATTGCGGGCCTGGGGCAGACCGGGGTGGTCGAGTTTAGCGTGAGAGACTTTGGCGCGGGCATCGCGTCGGAACATCTGACGCGGATCTTTGAGCGATTCTATCGCGTGGACAAGGCGCGGTCGCGCGAGTCGGGCGGCACCGGACTGGGGTTGGCCATCGCTCGCCACATGGTGGAGATGCAGGGCGGAACAATTCATGCGGAGAGCGAACTGGGCGCAGGAAGCGAGTTTTTGGTGCGGATGCCGTGGGTGAAGAGTGTCTCGAACTAAAACAGCGCGAAAATTTCAGGTTGTTTATTCCTGATTTTATTGCGATGTAATCATCCCGTAACAATTGAGCATCAGACTGATTTAGTACGTATAAAGGACGCGCTTGAGTTTACGGCTTCAGCTAGGCCGATAGAGCGCCCCTAAATCGAGGGGGAACGAGTGAAACTGAAGATTGTTGCAGCAGGATTGTTGGCGATGGTCGCGGCTACGGCAGGCGCGCAAAATATTACAGCGGCGGGAGCCACGTTTCCTTACCCGATCTACAACAAGTGGTTCACCGAGTATAACCAGCAGCACCCGAATGTGAAGATCAACTATCAGTCGATTGGCTCGGGCGGCGGCATCAAGCAGACCACCGAGGGAACGGTTGACTTCGGCGCCAGCGACATGCCGATGACCGATCAACAGTTGAACGAGGCCAAAGTTAAGGTGATGCACATCCCGACCGTGCTGGGTGCGGTGGTTCCGGTGTACAACCTTCCCGGCATCAGCAAGCCGCTGAACTTCTCCGGCGACGTGATTGCAGACATTTATCTGGGCCGGATCAGCAAGTGGAATGACCCACGCATTGCCAGGGACAACCCTGGTGTCAACCTGCCGAATGTGGCGATCCTGCCGGTGTATCGTTCGGATGGCAGCGGCACGACCTTCATCTTCTCCGACTACCTGAGCAAGGTGAGCCCGTCGTGGGCCAGCGGCCCCGGCAAGGGGACGGCGCTGAAGTGGACGACCGGCATCGGGCAGAAGGGCAACGAGGGCGTGGCGGGAATGGTTCGCCAGTCTCCCAACTCGATCGGATACGTTGAGCTGATCTACGCGCTGCAAAACAAGATGGAGTATGGCGCGGTGAAGAATCAGTCGGGCAAGTTCCTGCAAGGGACTCCGGCGGGCGTGACGGCAGCGGCGGCAGCGGCGGCAAAGAACATGCCTGCGGACTATCGCGTGTCAATTACCAACGCGGCTGGTGCGGCTTCTTACCCGATCTCGAGCTTCACTTATCTGTTGATCCCCAAGCAATTCGCCGATGCGTCGAAGGGCGCGGCGGTGAAGAGCTTCCTGACCTGGATGCTGGAGCATGGCGAGAGTGAGGCTGCGGGGTTGTACTATGCACCGCTTCCCGCTCAGGTGCAGGCGCAGGTGAAGAAAACCATCGCAACCATCAAGTAGACTGAAAGTGTCGCGCGGATGCGGATGGATTCGCGTCCGCGCGGCAGAATTCTTCTGGCTAGCGAACGGATGCAGCCAATTTATTTCCGAATGACAACCGCTAATTATTGTGATGCCATCTTCTATGTCGCTTGAGAGAGAGCCGGAGCCTTCGATGCCACAAGCAGCGCCAACCTCGCAGATGGAGGGTACGCCTTCGAGCGAAGCGCCTCGGTTGCAGGCCCCTGCGATCCTACAGTTTGTAGAGGCTGCGGAGCCGGTAGCGCAAGAAGGGCCGCAGTCGCCGATTCGCAAGTACCTGAACGCGCGCGGTAGCGGGGGCGTGGCGGACAAGACCTTTGCCGGATTGATGCTGGTCTGCGCACTGAGCATCTTTGCAATCGTTTTATTTATTTTGACGATTCTGATTTTGCGCTCGAAGCCCAGTCTGGCGCAGTTTGGCTTCAGCTTCTTTACGCGCTCGGCGTGGGATCCGGTCTCGGGAGACTTCGGTGCGCTGCCGTTTATCTTTGGTACGCTGGCGACTTCGCTGCTGGCGCTGGCGATGGCCGTGCCGCTGGCGATGGGTGTTGCCATCTTTTTGTCGGAGCTTTGCCCGGAGAGGCTGCGCGCTCCGATCTCGTTTTTGACTGAGCTGCTGGCGGCGATTCCCAGCGTGGTCTATGGGCTCTGGGCGGTCTTCGTCCTGGTGCCGATCATGCGCGACCAGTTGGGGCCGTTCCTCTATAAGACGCTCGGCTGGACGGGATTCTTCGAGGGCGCGAATTTCGGCGTGGGAATGCTGACGGCCAGCATTATTCTGGCGATTATGATTCTGCCCATCATCTCGTCGATCACGCGCGACATTATGCTGGCGGTTCCTGTCTCGCAACGCGAGGCGGTGCTGGCGTTGGGCGCAACACGTTGGGAGATGATTCGCACCGGCGTCCTGCGCAACGCGCGCATCGGAATTGTGGGTGCGGTGATTCTTGGCTTGGGGCGCGCGTTGGGCGAGACGATGGCCGTGACGATGGTCATCGGCAACCACCCGAATATTTCGAAGAGCCTGTTTGCGCCTGCGAATACACTGGCTAGTGTGATTGCCGGCGAGTTCACCGAGGCGACTGGCGATATGTATCTGAGCGCATTGATTGAGATAGGGTTGGCGCTGTTTATTGTGACGATTATTGTGAATGCGATTGCGCGCGCGCTGGTGTGGGCGGTGACGCGTGGCGCTCCGGCGAGGACCATTTGACCATGAGCGCGAATCCAATTCAACTTTCAGAACCGAATCACAACGCCAATGTGCCGATAAGGCCGCCGATGGACTTTCAGTCGCGGGGCTTGCGCTGGAACTCGATGCTGCGGCATCTGATGAATCATCTGGTGACTGGCATTGCGGTGTTGAGTACGGTGCTGGTGATTGTGCCGCTGGTAGCGATTCTGGCATACCTGATCTACAAGGGCGCAAGCTCGCTCAACATGGATTTCTTTACTCACATTCCCGCGCCAGTCGGCGAACCCGGCGGCGGCATGGCGAACTCGATGCTGGGTTCGGGAATCATTCTGCTGTTGGCGAGTTCGATGGGGATTCCCGTGGGCATCGCGGCGGGCGTCTACTTGGCAGAGTACGGGCGTGGCAAGGCCTTGGCGATGGCGGTGCGATTTACCGCGGATGTGCTGAACGGCATTCCGTCCATCGTGATGGGCATTGCGGTTTACTCGCTGATCGTGATGCAGCAAATGCATTTTTCCGCCTTTTCGGGCGGCGTGGCGCTGGCCATCATGATGGTGCCGACGATTACGCGCACCACTGAAGAGATGTTGATGACGGTGCCACACGCGATTCGCGAAGCGGCGTTGGGCCTCGGCGTACCGAAGTGGCGGACGGTGGTTTCGGTGAGCCTGCGCACCGCCTCGCCGGGAATCATTACTGGCTGTATGTTGGCGTTTGCGCGTGTGGCGGGCGAGACGGCTCCGCTGCTGTTCACCGCGTTTGGCAACCAGTTCTGGAGCCACAACCTGAATGAGCCGATTGCCGCGCTGCCGTTGCAGATTTATGTGTACGCCATCTCGCCCTACGACGAGTGGCACCGGCTGGCATGGGCGGGCTCGCTGGTTTTGATTCTGATGATTATGGTCTCGGTAACGCTGGTTCGCATCTATGCGGGACGCGGCACACTGAAGGGAGCAAGCTAGTGGGAGTCGGCATCGATGTGGAGCACCTGAACGCGTGGTACGGAACCAATCACACGTTGCAGGACATCAACCTGAATATTCCGGCCAATCACGCGACTGCGCTGATTGGGCCGTCGGGCTGCGGCAAGAGCACCTTTGTGCGCTGCTTGAATCGGATGCACGAGACCAATCCCATCGCACGTGCAACCGGCGTGGTCAAAATGGGCGATGTCGACATCTACAAGGATGCGTCGCCCGTGGTGATTCGTCGTCGCGTTGGCATGGTCTTTCAGCGGCCCAATCCATTTCCTACGATGTCGATCTATGACAACGTTGCCAGTGGGTTGAAGCTGAACGGATTTCGCAATAAGACGATTTTGGATGAGACGGTGGAGCGCAGTCTGAAGGCCGCCGCGCTGTGGGAAGAGGTCAAGGACGACCTGAAGAAGAAGTCTGGCGCGAGTTTGTCGGGTGGTCAGCAGCAGCGTATGTGCATTGCGCGCGCGTTGGCGGTTGATCCCGAGGTGCTGCTGATGGACGAGCCTGCTTCGGCGCTCGATCCTGTGTCGACGTCGAAGATCGAGGACCTGATCTTTCAGTTGAAGAGCCAGTATACGATTGTGATTGTCACGCACAATATGCAGCAGGCCGCGCGCGTTGCGGAGAATACTGGATTCTTTTTGAACGGTAAAATGGTTGAGTTCAATTCGACCCACAAGATCTTCACCACGCCGACTGACAAGCGGACCGAAGACTACATCACCGGGAGGTTTGGCTGATGGCTACGCGCATCAAGTTTCAGCAAAATCTCGACGACCTGAAGGAACGCTTGCTGATGATGGCGGGCATGGCGGAGCAGGCGATTCAACGCTCAATTGAGGCCTATCGCACACGCGATCTCTCGATCTGCGAGCTAGTCTTTCGTGCCGAGCCGGCGATCAATCGCATGGAGCGAGAGATCGATCAGATGGCGCTCGACCTGTTGGCGATGGAGCAGCCAATGGCCATCGATCTGCGCTTCATCCTGTCGGTAATTCGCATCAATGCCGATCTCGAACGCGTCGGCGATCAGGCGGTCAACATCGCCGTACGTGTGCGCGAGATGGGTGCCTTCGCCAATATCGATCTGCCGGTGGACATTCCCAAGCTGGCATCACTGGCGTCGGCGATGGTGCGCAAGGCGCTACAGGCGTTCATCGAAGCGGACGCAGAGTTGGCCCAGTCGGTGCTGCAACTGGACGATCAGGTGGACGCGATGAACGACGCGGCATTCTTCTCGCTCAGTTCGCTGATCAAGGAGAAGCCGGAGCTGACGCCGCAGAGCCTGAACGCGCTGATTATTGCGCGCAATCTGGAGCGGGTGGGCGACCACGCAACCAACATCGCCGAGGACGTGATCTTCTGGGTGCGCGGCGCCGACGTGCGTCATAGCGGCTCCGAATTGCGGAACGACAGCAACGTCGCGTAGACAGAAGGAGCGGACCGCGCGCGCAAAGGCAGCCCGACATTTGGAGCGCAGTCGAAGTCGCTACTGTGATCCGGCGATGAAGTCTGAACGAATCCGCACTAAATCGCTCAAATTGAGCGCACAGAAGTGGACTGCATTCAGTCTTGCGGCAAGGCGACCGTCTTGCGTCAGGATAAGAGTATTTTCCGTAAGCCGCGCGATAGAAGCGTCGGTGAGCCCAAACTCCGGGAACAGTCCATGTCTGGCGACGATTCGGCTCTCTTCTCGGACCTCTGAAAACACTTCCATCTGTGCCGCGAAGTGACGCGACCAATCGAATTTGAGGCTTGATGGCAGGGAGTTTGCCAGATTGCTGACCTCGGTGAGGATGTGTGGAGTGGTTACGAGCGTTGTGAACGGCTCAACGATGGTGACCAGCAGATCGTAATCCGAGGCCCTGAACGTGTCTGTTCTTTTGTATCGAGCAATGAGGCTGCGGTCAAACGAACCAACGGTGAGCAGGAGTAGTAGATTGGAATCGAGCAGAATCCGACCGCCGCGCTGTAGAGCCGTCATGCGATCAAGAAGAATCATGCTGCCTTGTTTTTCACGGCAAGCAGCGCCCCGGAATCATGAGCGATCTCTACCAGCTTGACTCTCTTTCGATTCAACCCCAAAAGGCTCGCAAGATTCGGGTTTTCCGCTGTCTGCGGGTCTGTGATGCTGAGAGTGACTCCCCACGCTCCGGCCCTCTGGGGCGATTCGATCTCTTCGAGGCGCACAATCTGATTGGCAGTCTCAGGGAAGAGTTCCTCAATGTATTTTTTTGCAGCTTCCACAGCTTGATTTGCAGTCATTCGAGCCTGCCTTTCAAGCTAATTATGTCACAGTCCTGAACGGCGTTTGTGACTATTTCTGTTGACTGGGATTTGCTGTTCCAGTAACCTAGGGGCGCTCCGGGAATCCATGATTTTGCTCGTGCGAACGCGAGTGCCGGAAGATCCGCTGGGAGAATCGTTATGGCTGGCGTTTGCGCATTGTGTGGTGGTCCTCTTGATCAGGATTCCAGATTATGTCCATCCTGCCGTTTATCCCCTCCCCCAAAGCAGAATAGTCGGCGGAAGAATATTCTGATCTTGCTGGGGGCAGCGTTGTTGACAGTGGTGATTGTTGCGCTGGAGCAGAGATTCCTTGGCGGTCGGTGAGTTGCGGAGTGGTGCGAGCGGCTAGGCGGATACAGCTAATAGTTCCAGTGCGCCGCGAGCCTTTAGGTCTGCGGCGACCCGTAGGCCGAGGGTACGGGCGGCGATTTTGGCCGGGGTGATCTCGGCTGGGATGACTGAGGCGTGGCAGATCATGCGCTCGCCGTCGGGCGCGACGACCTGAGCCTGAATCTTCCATGCGATGGGCGCGCCGGAGTGGGTTGGGTCCGCGACGTCGCGGATGGGCGCGCAGTAGACCCCAATGGGAAGCTGGCAGCCACCGCCGAGAGCGTCGAGCGTGGTGCGTTCCGCCTCGACCGAGAAGCGCGTGGCGGAGTCGTCCAGTGTGGAGACAATTGCGCGAATGCGTTCGTCGTCTGCACGGATTTCAAGGGCCAGTGCGCCTTGACCGGGCGCGGGGCAGAGCTCGTCGATGGGGAAGCGGCGATGAACCGACTCGGTGCGCGCGAGGCGGTCGAGGCCCGCAGAGGCTAGCACCAGCGCGTCGCAGGCTCCTTCGGCAAGACGGCGCAGGCGGGTGTCGATGTTGCCGCGTAGCTCGACGAAGGTGACGTCGGGGCGCAGGGCCAAAATCTGGGCGCGTCGGCGCGGGCTGGAGGTGCCGATGCGGCCTCCGGTGGGCAGGGTGTGCAGCGCCCAGTAAGTCTCGCAGACCCAGGCGTCGCGTGGGTCGGCTCGCGGTGGAATGGCGGCCAGCATGAAGCGTGGATCGAGCTGGGTGGGTAGGTCCTTCAGCGAGTGTACGGCGAGGTCGATGCGTCCCTCGTCCAGCGCTTCTTCGATCTCCTTGATGAAGATTCCTTTGCCGTCGGCCAGAGGCGCGAGCGAGAGCAGGGAACTGGCTTTGGGGCCGGTGGTCTGCTCCGGCTGCTGCATCTTGTCGCCGGAGGTACGAATGATTTCGATTGCGACGGCGTGTCCGAGTGCGCGCAGTTTGTCGGCGATGTGGTTTGCCTGCCAGAGGGCGAGCTGAGAGCCTCGCGAGCCGATGCGGATGAGGTCGTTCATATCTAGTCAAGAATACGGCAGGCTGGGCTGGATCGCGACTCCGATTGGCGCGAATGAATGTTAATTGTTATGTAATGACGGGTGATGTGGATGAGACGAGCCTCTGTTGTATGCTGCGTTCAGGGCGGCGTAGGCAGATTGCAGACCCGACCGGTGACTTGGTGCACAGAATATAATTCATCCGGGAGCAAGGCGGAGTTGGCGTCAAGGATCTGTGGCAACGCCCAGCAGTTCTAAATCGACCACGGATGAACACGGATGAAAGACAAGAATGAACTTGCTTTATCCGTGTTGATCCGTGGTCGGTTCTGTTTTTGTGCTATTTTCGAGGTGGTCGGGGCCTGCTTATGGTTTGAATTGTCCCCACTTAGAATTGCTGGGCAACGCCTTGGTGGTATCTTTTTTTGCTTGTGTAATCGCACCGGGAAGGGAAGGCGTCTACATTTTATATGCAGTTAACACTCAATCCCGCTATGATCGACTGCGCGATGAATGAGGCCCGCGTTGCCGAAGTACAGGACCCCGAACTGCACGACCTCGTATTGCACGACATCGAGGCACTGGATCGCGTTTATCGCGCGCGCCTGCTGCGCTACGTCGCCTACTTGGTTGGCGATCTGGACCTGGCCGAGACGATTGTGCAGGATTGTCTGCTGAAGGCCTACAACGGACGCGATGGCTTCCGTGGAGAGTGCAGCGTCTACACCTGGCTGGTCCACATCGCAACCAATTTGATGCGCGACCACCAGAGGACGCGCAAGTTCCAGTTCTGGCGCAAGGTGCAGAAGACGGGCCCCGATCTGAGTGAGTTGGCCGGCCTGCTGCCCAGTCGGGAGAGCTCGCCTGAGTCGCAGGTTCTAGCCTGTGAGAGAGCCGAGCAGGTCTCGGTCGTACTGGAGACGCTTTCGCCGAACCAGCGCGCGATCTTTCTGATGCGTTTTATGGATGAGATGGACTTGCAGGAGATCTGCGAGGTCACCGGAATGCGGATCAGCACCGTCAAGACCCACCTGCATCGCGCAGTCAAGGCCGTGAGGCTGAAGCTGGGAGGGAGGGCGGGATGAACAAACACCTCGAACGGAAGAACGCGGACAGCCTAGAGCTACAGGCGAAGGAGTGTCAGGCGGGCATCGAGCGGCGGACGGGCGTCGAGCGGCTACAGGCCAGTCTGAAAGCCGGGACCGCACGGCTACGGGCCAGCCAGAGTGTGGATCGGGAACAGATTGATCGGGAACAGCTTGTGGCCGATTCCGAGCAAATGAAGGAAGACTTTGCGCAGATGCAGGCGGACTGCAATTTGCATCTATCGGATGAGCAGTTCACCGAGCTTTTGCTGGGAGAGATTCCGGTCGGCGCACAGGCTCACCTGCTAACCTGTGCGCAGTGCAGCGATGAGGCCGAACGCGTCTTGGACGCTATTGGAGATTTCGCGCAGCAGAGCCGCCTGTGGGCCGAGCGTCGCACGGCCTCTTGGCCCATACCGGTGGTGGACCGACGGATTGCCTTGGGTGGTCGGTTCCATCTCCCAGCTTGGATGCTACGATCTCAGGCGCAGCTTCGCCCACAAATGTGGCTGGTTGCGGCCTTGACTCTCGCGCTGGTCAGCGGGGGAGGATTCTCGCTGCACAGAGGGTACGTCAGTTCAGTGCAGAGGGCGGTCGCAATTGCGCCCGTTTCGCAATCGGCTGCGGTCGCTCCGGCTACGCTGAAGGCCGACAATGAACTGCTCTCGGCCATCGACGGAGAACTGCGCGCCGATGAGTCTGCCTCCGCAAGCCAATACGGGTTGGATGTCAGCTCGAGTGTGGGGCGAAACAGAACGGCCAAGAGGATCGCCAACTGATGCAAATCATCGCAAAAACGTTTGCGCGGGTTGCCGTTGTTGGCCTCTGTCTTGCGCTGGGGGCTGAGGCTTCGACTCTGGCACAGTGGCGCGGCGGACCTCCGGGAGGACCTCCCGGAGGCCGAATGGGCGGGGTAATGCCTCCTCCCGGTGGAGGGCCGGGGATGGGCGGGCCCGGTTCGGCGGGAATGCCACCTCTACAGATTGGGCAGATGCCGCAACGAGGACAGGTCGCGGAAAACCGTCCAGGGCTACAGCTTGGTCCTCCGGGACGATGGTGGGACGACCACAGCGTCGCTAAAAGTTTGAAGCTGCGTCCCGATCAGCAGACGCACATGGACGCGATCTTCGAGCAAAACCGCGGGGCGCTGATGCAACACTTTCAGGGGCTTCAGCAGGCCGAGGCGCAGTTGGATATGCTGGCCCGATCAACGGCACCCGACGAGGCCGCTTTGGACGCGCAGATCGACCGTGTGGCGCAGGCGCGCGCCGAACTGGAGAAGGTCAACACGCACATGCTGCTACAGATCCGCAGGGAGATGGACGCAGAACAGATCAAACGATTAGAAGCGCGGCGCTGATCTGAGGTAGAGTTTAACTGTAACTTTAGCAATATACGAGTAAGTGTTGATTTAGAATGGTTTCTGTAATATGGCATCCCGACAAGCGACGCTTGAAAGCAGATTCCTCCGCTTCGCTGCGGAATGACAAACAAATCGGGCTACAGCAATTTAGGAACTGCTCTAAATAACAATTCACCGATGAAGCTATAACAATTCACCGATGAAGCTCGCCGATGTAGACTCCGAACGGCGGTAGGATTACCGAGTCAAGATCCTGCGCGCCCATTGCCGTGTCGCTGCGCAGAAGAGTTAGTAAATACGAGCCGCGCAGGTTCAGGCCGTGGACGGCGGCGGTGAGCGATAACTTTAGCGGCAGAGACGAAAGGTTGCAGGTTACGACAACCGGCGGTGCGTTTTTCGACGCCAAGGCTGGCCGGGTGACCCAGACCAGCGCGTTCTGGCGATCGAAGTCGAGCAGGGTGACGGTGCCATTGCGTAGCGTTTGATTGCCATGGTGAAGCGCACTTAACTTGCTGGTCCAGCCGGCTAGCGATTTGTCAGCGAGCGTCGGATCGATCAGCGCGGCTGAGTGTGTGGTGAGCAGGATTGTGGCCATCGCTCGCGCTAGAGCAGGGTACGGGTCGGGTGAATCTTGATCGCTATGCTTAGGAGTTAAATCTAACATAATGTTTTGCTTGATTAGCGATTGTGCAAGTAGAGGTCGAAGGTTTGCGGCCTCCGGTAGATCGAGCTGAGAGAGGCGTGGGTCGATCTGGAGTTGCGCGCCGGTGTCGGCTGGGATTCGACTTGCACTTCGCCTACTGGAATGATGGCGACTGTTGGAATGGGTTGGCTGCTGCGCTGAAGTTGGTTGCTGCGGCGTCGCAGTGTCTCGTTGCGTCGCAGGGGGCGGTGTGGGGGCTGGCGGAGTGGCTGGGGCGTCGGGGCTGAAGTTGGAGAGGACGATGCGCGCGCCGACCTCGCTGGCAGTGATCTTGTGCAGCGTTTGCTGGACGACGTCGGCGAACTGAGGGCTGGTTTCGGGAGGGGTGACGAGGCGGAAACCGGCGACTCCGCGGCTGAGCCAGAAGCGGGCGATGGCCGGGAGATCGGCGGTGACGTTGGAGACCGGGAAGGTGATGAGGACGCGGATGTTGCGCAGACTGGCCTGATGAAGCAGCTCGTCAAAGTCGTCTAGGTTGACGTTCGGGGTGCTGGCGTCAGGCATCGGGGGCATGGGGAGAAGAAGCGCATCAACGCCTAACGCGTGCAGGGAATCGATCCGGGCGGTAATGTCTTTGAAGTATGGATCTGATTTGTATGCATATGTTTGATCCGGGTTACTTGTAGTGTCGCTTGAGGTTGTTGAAGGGCCGATTCGGAAGAAGACGGCGTGCTTCCACCAGGGGTCGGGGGTGATGCCAGAGCCGATCCAGCCGGGATGGGCCAATTGCTGCGCGGAGCAGACGGTGGCGGCGGCGAGCAGCAGGCTGGCTAGGGCGGCGCGGCGAAGGATGGGGCGCGCGACACGGACAGATTCTGGTTTCTCCAGAATGGCGACCTCTCTGTGCGGGGCAACGGTCCTTGGGGTGGATAGGTCAGGCATGAGGGCTTGCGGGCACGGGGTCGGGGAGAAGATCGGCATAGATTGAATTGTCGCGCTTTCCGGGCTCGACGGGAAGTACGCAGATGGTTCGCCTGAAGATGGGGCTGGCAAAGGCGAATGGGAACAGCAACAGGGAGAGTGTTGTACATCCCACCCATCGCGATGAGACTGCGATGGATGGGGCACCCATGTTTTATCAACAGGTCAAGGGTCGGGAAAGCTTTGTCTTTTAGTTGATGTTTTGGGTTATGTTTGTTGGCATAAGATTGTGCAAATAAAATATGTTGCTCTACGCAGTATTGGTTGGTTCTAGGTGTGAGCTGTGGACTATGAGCTATGAGCTGTGGATTTCGCGGGAGTGGATTGGTTGGGGTGGAGGATGTTGTTGGGATCGGTGCCGAGTGGGATGTCGTTGGCGGCAAAGGCGGCGAGGATGCGACGACGAAGCTCGCGCAGGATCGCGTCCTTTTGATTGATGGCAACGCGGATGCTGATTGGATAGCTGACCTGACGACCATTGATGACGTCGATGCCGGGGACGTCAGGGTCGGCGAGGGCGATGTTTTTGAAGGCGGGATCGTTGCGGACGGCGAGAGCCGTTTCACGCAGGAGGGGGAGGACGCGTTCGGGGTCGGCTGTAGCATCGACCGAGAGGGTGAGCGTGGCGACGGCGAAGTCGCGGGAGTAGTTTGCGACGGTGGCGACCTGCGAGTTGGGGATCGAGTAAAGCGTGCCGTCGCCGTCGCGCAGAGTGGTGAGGCGGAGGGTGAGGTCCTCGACCGTGCCGGAGAGACCGTCGATTTTGACGTTGTCGCCGACGTTGTACTGGTTCTCGATGAGGATGAAGATGCCGTTGAGCATGTCTTTGAAGAGCGACTGCGCGCCGAGGCCAATGCCGACGCCAACCACTCCGGCGGAGGCTAGTAGCGGGGTGAGGTTGATGCCCAAAGCACCGAGGACGTGGAGAAGAACGATGAAGCCGATGACGCCGTAGGCCGTGGCTCGGAGGATGGCGGCCATGGTGCGCAGCTCGGAGGCGCGCTGCGGATTGTCGATCTGAGCGTCGGCCACCTTCCTCATGCGATGGATGAAGAAACTGACGATACGCGTGAGGATAAAAGCGATTAGCAGAATGACGACGATTTCGGGAAGATCGTTTTGAACGAAGTCCAGAGCTTTGTGGTGCCAGTGGTGGACGACATCGTGCAAGGTGATGGCGTCGTCGGTGAGGTTGGCGAGGTCTGGCGTGGCGAGAAGTGAGAGGATCACGAGGGGCGTCTCCGAATAAATACTGGGGCCGAGTCTTTTTGGCCTGAGAACAGTATCTCTCGGATTGTGGAGCGGGAACAGGAAACGGCAGAGGCAACAGCAAGTGCCGCAGGGTGAGCGATGTCGCATCCCACCCATCGCGATGAAACTGCGATGGATGGGGCACCCGTGCTTTGGTTCTGCATTGGGAGAAAACACGCAACGGCAAAAGCGAAATGCGGGGATCCTGCGCTGTGCTCAGGATGACATTTTTTTGGGGGGGGGCTACGGTGGAGGGTCAGTTGTGAGTTGGGAGGGATGGTTGCGGGTCTAAGCATTGCTGCTTTGACTCACAACTAGCCACTCACCACTCACAACTGTTTTAAGGCAGAAGGGATGCTGTGTTGAGGAGAGGCGCTGCGGGGAGGTTTGCGGAGGGAGTTGCGGAAGATCGAAGGGCCGCGATGACTTGGTCGGGGGTCCACGAAGGGTTGGCTGAGCGGAGGAGGGCGGCGGCTCCGGCGACGAGCGGGGCTGAGGCGCTGGTTCCCATCGCTTGAACGTACTGAGAGTGGCCGAGGGCGAAGCAGCCAAGGCTGCGCGTGGCGTCGGTGGGCGCGCCGTTGGTGGTGTTGGCGAGGCCGTTGGAGCAGGCTCCGCGGACCCATCCGCTGACGCCGGTGTCGGGGCCTTCGGGATAGCTGCCTCCCGGTGCTGCGATGGCGTCGAGCGGGGTGCCGTAGTTGGAGTAGTAGGCCAAGGTGGCGGGTCCAGCGACGCAGGCAGGGCTGGCTGCTTTGTCTCCCGTGAGGGGGAGGTTTTCGGCGCAGGCGGGGTTGGTGCTGGCAACGACCGCAAGAACGCTGCGTGATTGCGCGGGAATCTCGATGTAACGCGGATTGGAGAGGTTGATGCCGTCGTTGCCGGCTGAGGCGATGACGACCGCGCCAGCTTGATTGGCGGCGTAGGTGGCGCGGTCGAAGATGGCCTTGATGCCTGCGCCATCGCCGGTGTTGAGGTCGATCAGAGTGCCGAGCGAGAGGCTGATGATGTCGGCGCGCTGGTTGATGGCGTCTTGAATGCCTTGGACGACCCAACTGAGGAGGCCGCTGGCCTGACCGGTGCTGCACTGGGTGGTGAGGTCAGTGGCACTGCTGGTGGGATCGGTCATGCGCTCGAGGACTTTGATGTTGAGGATGGTTGCGGCTGGAGCGACGCCGATGAGCTGTCCGGTGCCGGGTCCGATGGCTGCGGCGGCAAGAGAGGCCGTCCAGGTGCCGTGGCCCTGCTGATCCTGCGGGCTACCGTCGTCGCAGGCGCTGGCCATGCCGGTCGAGGAGGATTGGTCGATCTCGGAGAGGTTAAAGGCAAGGTTAGGAGCGATGTCGGGGTGGTTGGCATCGACGCCGCTGTCGAGGATGGCGATGCGAATGCCCGCGCCCATGGTGGTGTCCCAGGGGCCGTGCTTGGGACCGCCAGCGACGCCTGCTCCGTAGCCTCCGGCGGCACGGACGGCCCAGTTCTGCGGCGTGGAGGCGTAGTAGGTGTCGTAGGTGGGCTGCGTGGTGGTTCCGGTTCCCGACGAGGTGCCGGTGGTGACGGTGATGTCGGCGGCGAGGATGGGACGAATGCGTAGGGAATGGGCCGAGATGACGCGGTCGTGGATGACGTACTGCACGGCGGGGTCTGCCTGTAGGGCTGCCACGGTGGCGGCTTCGTTGCTGGAGGCACTGGTGTCGAGGATGTTGATGCCGAACGAGTTGCCGGTGGCGACGACACGGGCTCCGGCGAGGCGGGCTTGAGCGGTGACGGTGGCTGGTGCCGAACCTTCGCGGTAGGCGATGAGGTAGCGATGCGGAACCGTAGCGCCGACTGGGCTGGGAAGCTCTTGCGCGTGGCCGCGCAGAGCGGTGGTGAAAAGGAGCGCGACGAAGACAAGGGCTGCCAGAACAAGCAGGCCGCGCAGGATCGAGAGCAGACGCACGGTGCGGAATGCGGAGTTGGAGGTGACGGTTTGGAATGGAGTGAAGATAATGCACCTCGTAAAACCGGGCTCCGTAAACTGGGCCCCGCCGAGCGGGAACTTCGTTGGGCAGAGCCTTGCTGTTAGGTGCATCGGCGAATTGGCGGCTGGTACTATGGTGCGGACGCGCGGGCACGGTACCTTCGTCCTGTTACGGAGGATGTATGCAAAAGAGTGCAGTGGGGCGGCAATGCAGCAAGTGGATGGCGATGGCTCTGGCGTCGGCGCTGCTGCTGGATGGCTTGACCTCGGGCAAGGAGATTGCGCTGACACCGGAGTTTTGGCAGGAGCTGAGGGGCGAGGCAGCGCAGATTCTGGCCAAACGGAAGGCTGCACAGAAGAAACGGGCGACAAAATGAAGGCTGTCGTTCGATCCGCCGCGCGCGAGGACATTTTGAGGCAGTACGAGTACTACCTTGTATCGAAGGGGGTTCTTTGTGTTGTTCGCGTGCTGCACGGCAAAAGAGATCTCGACGCATTGCTGTAAGGCGCGATGGGGGTAGAATCTTGACGGCGGTAGTTGTTTTTGGAGGGTGTGCGTGGCGCGACGGAATGGTTCGGGGAACGGCTCGGGAAATGGTTCGGGAAATGGTTCGGCGGTGACGGCGGTGGCGGCTGATTTGGCGGTAAAGGCGGACTCCGCTGCACCTGCGAAAAGTACGTCCGCTGCGACGATGACGCGCGAGCAGTTGGTCGAGTTCTATCGGCTGATGTATCTTTCGCGCAGGACCGATGACCGCGAGATTGTGCTGAAGCGGCAGCAAAAGATTTTTTTCCAGATCTCGTGCGCGGGACATGAGGCTCTGTTGGTGGCCGCTGGGATGGCGATGAAGCCCGGGTACGACTGGTTTGTGCCCTACTATCGCGACCGCGCGCTGTGCCTTGCGCTGGGCAATACGGTCGAGGACCAACTGCTACAGGCGGTGGGCGCAGCGGAGGACAAGGCGAGCGGCGGGCGACAGATGCCTTCGCACTGGTCCAGCACGAAGATGCACATCATTACGCCCAGCTCGTCGGTGGCGACGCAGTGCCTGCACGCGATTGGATGCGCCGAGGCGGGACGATACTTCTCGCGCCATCCCGAGGCTGCGCAGAAGCACGAGGGCGACTATCGCGAGTTCAAGGACGTGACCTTCCACGGCGATGAGGTGACGTATGTCTCCATCGGCGAGGGGTCTACGAGCCAGGGCGAGTTCTGGGAGTCGCTGAACACAGCGAGCAATGGCAAGCTACCCGTGGTCTATGTCATTGAGGACAATGAGTACGCCATCTCGACGCCGGTTGAGTCCAACACGCCGGGGGGAAGCATCTCGCATTTGGTGGCGAATTTCCCGAATTTTCACTTTGCCGAGGTGGATGGCACCGACCCGGTGGCTTGCTACGCGGCGATGGTGGAGGCCGTGGCGTATGCGCGGTCGGGGCAGGGCCCGGCGATGGTACATGGGCATGTGACGCGGCCCTACAGCCACTCGCTGAGCGACGATGAGAGGCAGTATCGCAGCGAAGAGGAGGTTGCCGCAGAGCACGCGCGCGATCCGTTGGCCAAGATGCAGCTGTGGCTGCTGCGCGAGGGGATTTTGGACGAGGCCGGGATTAATCGGCTGGAGCAGAAGGTCGACGACGAGGTGCAGCAGGCGGCGGACCGTGCGCTGGTGGCTGTGCTGCCGACCGTCTCGCGAGAGGCGATTCTGCGGCATCAATACTCGGAGGACCTGAAGCCGACTGACGCGCGCTTTGACACGCAGCCGGAGGCGACGGCGGATGCCAGCGAGCGCACGATGGCTGAGTTGCTGAACCACTGCCTGAAGGACGAGATGAAGCGCGATCCGCGCATCGTGGTCTTTGGCGAGGACGTGGCCGATGCAACGCGTGACGCGGCGCTGGCCGACGTGCGCGCGGGCAAGATCAAGGGCAAGGGCGGAGTCTTTAAACTGACGGCGGGCTTGCAGAAGAAGTTCGGCAGCGACCGCTGCTGGGATTCTCCGCTGGCCGAGGCGAACATTGTTGGCCGCGCGATTGGCATGGCTGTGCGCGGGCTGAAGCCGGTGGTGGAGATTCAATTCTTCGACTACATCTGGCCGGCGGTGCATCAGATTCGCAATGAGATGTCACTGATCCGCTGGCGCTCGAACGGCACGTGGAGCTGCCCGATGGTGATTCGCTGCCCGATTGGCGGGTATCTGGCCGGGGGCTCGATCTACCACTCGCAGTCGGGCGAGAGCATCTTTACCCACATCCCGGGATTGCGCGTGGTGATGCCGTCGAATGCGCTGGACGCGGCGGGCTTGCTGCGCACGGCCATTCGCTGCGACGACCCCGTGTTGTTCCTGGAGCACAAGCGACTCTACCGCGAGACGTTTGGGCGAGGAGCCTATCCCGGGCCGGAGTACGCCATCCCGTTTGGCAAGGCGAAGGTGGTGCGGGAGGGGAAGGACCTGACCGTGATTACCTACGGCGCAGTAGTCCCGCGCGCGCTACAGGCCGCCGAGAAGCTGCAGCGTGAGACGGGCGTGGATGTCGAACTGATCGACCTGCGCACGTTGAACCCCTACGATTGGGACGCGATTGCGACCTCTGTGCGCAAGACCAACAAGGTCATTGTGGCGTACGAGGACATGCTGAGTTGGGGATACGGCGCGGAGATCGCTGCGCGGATTGGCGAGGAGCTGTTTGACTCGCTCGACGCGCCGGTACGGCGAGTGGCGGCGATGGACTCGTTTGTGGCCTATCAGCCGCTGTTGGAAGAGGCGATTCTGCCTCAGCCGGAGGACCTGTATAAGGCAATGGAGGAGTTGGCTAAGTACTGAGATTGTGCCCCACTCATCGCAATGTTGCCGCGATGAGTGGGATGACATCATAGATTTGAGTGATATTATCGGTGCCATACTGCAACTCAGAGGCGCAAAACTTGCTAATGATCTTCGACGATGGCGGTGGCCCTGTTCCTCCAATGCCTCTAGGTGTAACCTCAGAGCCTCATCCTATATTTGCGATGATGTGTGTAATCGCTTTAGTGGTAGCATTGGTAGCTTTGCAAGCCATAATTACCCTCCAGGACAGGAAGATAGAGAAACTTCTCAGCGAGCGCAGGCTTGATGTTGAACGTAAGGCTGATGCGCAGCCAGAGAATCCCAGATTGGCATGGGACCTTGCAAGGGTCACACTTGAACAATATTTCAATCGCAACCTACAACAGGTTAGTCAGATTTTTTACGCATCCATCGTTGCAATGTTCGTTGGCTTTGGCCTTATTGTGTGGGGCGTAATCTTAGCCATCCATCAATCGTCATTTGAAAACATGGCTGCGATCCTCCCTGCCGCATCGGGAGTTATAACCGAGTTTATCTCCGTTACATTTATGGTCGTATATCGTTCCACGCTACAGCAGGCGAACGGATATATGGCGATTCTTGAGAAGATTAACGCGGTTGGAATGGCCGTTCAGATTATTGAGACAATTCCGCCGACTGATCCGCTCTACAGTGAGACGAGAGCCGCAATTGCGAAACAACTGCTGGAACAAAACCGGTCTCATTCCAAGCAGTGCATCCACGATGAATGACGGCAGTGACAAGCAACGACACGGGAAGAAGCAGAGTCAGCGACTTCGAGGCTGCTGTTCTCGCGGGCGACGTAGAGCCAGATGTCGTCGAGGTCGGACGCGGCGCGTGGGGCGACTCGGTGCGTCATTAGCTGGCTTGGGCCAATTCGGCGAGGAGGCGGGCGCGTCCTTGCTCTTTTATCTCGGAGGAGAGAGCCTGCATGGACTGCGGCGTGATTTCGCGGCCTTCGCCTCGGGCGAGTGAGGCGCGGGCCTCGTCGAGCGTGGCCAAGAACTCGATGCGGCGGCGTTCGCGCTCTTCCCAGAGAGCGAGCGCTTGCTGTACGGCGTCTTCTTCGGATTGCAAGCGACCGGATTCTACGGCTCGGCGCGCGAAGTCCTTCTGGTCGGAGGTGAGCTGCACTTCCATAGAGTGAGAATACGCCATGGTGGTATGGGCTTCAAGCGAGTTTGGCGGTGGAAGCCGTGCTAGTGTCCTGAGTCAGAAGTTCGTTGAACTATAGGTCGGGCCTTCAGCCCTATATCTTTGTGCGGAACGTAATCCTAGGCCTACGGCCTAGGCTGGTATAGAACGGGCCTTTGGCCCTTGGTTTTGTGCTGCGAATTAATGACTCAGGACACCTAGAGCGGTTTCCCTATTGCAGTACTCCCTCGTTACTGCGAACGAAATGCGGGGATTCTTCGCTGCGCTCAGAATGACAACGGGGTACATCTATAGCAGAACTGCTCTATGGACGTTCTGTTATAGGGACCAATATTTCTCTACAGAATCTCCGCTGCAAATAAGTCCTTCAACGTTTCGCGGCGGCGAATGAGGCGGGCCTTGCCGCCTTCTACGAGAACCTCGGCGGGTCGTACACGGGTGTTGTAGTTCGAGCTCTGGCTCATGCCGTAGGCCCCAGCGTCGAGCACCAAGGCCAGTTCGCCCGCCTTCATCTTCGTCAGCTCGCGGTCGTGGGCGAAGAAGTCGCCCGATTCGCAGATCGGCCCGACGACATCAACCTTCGCGCTTGCGCCGCGGCCCTTGGCCACGGGCAGAATCTCGTGGTGCGCCTGATAGAGCGCGGGACGAATCAGGTCGTTCATTGCCGCGTCGGTGATGACGAAGGTCTTCTCGCCATTTTTTTTGACGACGACGACGCGCGTTAGCAGCCCGCCCGCCTGTGCCACGATGAAACGCCCCGGCTCGACCAGTAGCCGAGCATCGCCAAAGCCCACCGAAGCCTTGGCCAGCGCTGCCGCGTACTCGCGAACCTTGCGCGCTGCATCAAAGGTCGGCTCGGTTGGCGAGTCGTTGTAGTCGATGCCCAGCCCTCCGCCCGCATCCACCACTCGAATGTTGTGGCCGTCGATGCGCAGCTCGCCCACCAGCGCCAGCACGCGCGTCAACGACGCCGCGAACGGCGCGACTGCGCGAATCTGCGACCCGATGTGAACGCTCACTCCCGCCGCATCTAGCCACTGCGACTTGAGCGCCCTGCGATAGATCGCCCGCGCCCGTCCAATCTCGACGCCGAACTTGTGACTGCCCAGCCCGGTCGAGATATAAGGATGCGTCTCGGCGAAGACATCAGGGTTTACGCGCAAGGCAAATCGCGCGCGAACGCCCAAAGCCTCGGCGCGCGCGGCCAGCAGCGTAAGCTCTGCCTCCGACTCCACGTTGAACATCAGGATGTCGGACTTCAGCGCGGCGTCGATCTCCCACTGCTGCTTGCCCGCGCCGGAAAAAACTACACGCTTCAGCGCGGCCTTGTTGGCGCGACGAACGCGCTCCAACTCGCCGCCGCTGACGATGTCGAAGCCCGCGCCGAGTTCGGCAAGCAGGCGCAGAATTGCCAGTGATGAATTCGCCTTTACCGCATAGCAAACCGTCGCGTCACGTCCCGCGAGCGCAGCCTGAAACAATCCGAAGCGATAGCGAATCTGTTCCGCCGAATAGACGTACAGCGGTGTGCCGAATTCGGTCGCCAGCATCTCCAGCGATACCCCATCACAACACAGCGCCCGCCCGCGATAGTGAAACGGTCGCGCTGCCACAGTTTTTTTGTCTTCACTCTTTGTTTCACGAACCTTCAAACTCCACTCCCCTTACCATTCTCCGGCAGCGTGTACGGTGCCTCCGGGATGACGATCCACGCGATGATGTACGCCACAACTCCGGTCCCGCCGATGATCACGCACAGCAGCCACATCAGGCGGACGGTCGTTACATCCCACCCATAATGCAGCGCCAGCCCCGAGCAGACGCCGCCAATCGCCCGCGGATAGCGTGGCCGCGTCAGTTGCCCAAAGATCGGAGGCTGTACAACGCCCGGCTGCTGCGCGAAGCCCGTCGCCTGAGCCGCCGCACCACACGCGGAGCAGAAGCGCGCCGCCGGATCCATCTGACCACCACAATGAGAGCAAACCATCGAAGCCTCCGGGAGACTATATTTTCCCACATTCGTGGGGCACGCATCCCAACCCTTTATACGCAGGTGCGTGCCGCCCGGTTCCGTGAATCGCTACTTCCCGGAATACGGCGACTTCAGCAACCGTCGCGCCGCATCGGCCTGCGACTGATCGCCACCGCCCGCCGCAGCCATTCTGTACAGCGCGACCGCCTGCGCCCTCTGGTGCAGCAGATCGTACATCTCGCCCGCATTCAACTGCGCGCGTTTACGCAGCCAGTCGCTGCAATTGGGCTGCTCGGCGGCTTCGACATAATGCAACGCTGCGTCGGGGATGTCGTTCCATCCGCGTTCGGTATCGGCCAGCCCAAACCACGCCATCTGCAACCGCGGATCGATAAAGTACCCCGGCTTTGTCCCGTCGGCCAACACGGATTTATACAGCGTAATCGCGACGGGCCCACGACCATCGTCCTTGGTCAGGTTGGCCTCTTCCAATCGGTACAAATAGTTGTGCGGAAACTGTGCGGCCAGCCCATGCTGCTCCGCCAGCGCCTCCGGGTATCGCGCGTCGTGGCGTAGGAACAGCGACAGTACAGTCCTAGACTCGATCGTCGTCACCACGCCATGCGCAGCCGAGTCGCGCAGCAATGCGAGACCTCGCTCCTTGTTGCCCCCCACGCCCATGATGCCGACCATGATGCGCACCCAGCGTGGCAGGCTGGCGACGGCGAACTGCTGAATCCCGATAGCCATCTTCGCGTCGGCATATAACGGATCGATCTTCAACGCCTGTTCGGAGTCGTTGCGCGCGGCGTAGCCTTGCCGTGCCGCTGCCACATAGCTGTGGTCGACCAGCGTAATAAACGCCGCATGAATCCCGCGCAGATAGCCTCGCGCAAAGTACGCATCCTTGTCGCTGCCATTGGCCTTGATCCGCTCATCGGCCAAATGAATTCCCGTGTCGGTCAGCCACTCGATCCTTTGCCGCGTCGCATCGGGTACGGGGACGTTGCGCTTCGAGGTCAAAAAAGAATCGTGCGCATAGTAGGTCGTATCCAGCAGATCTTGGTGGTATAGCTCGCGGAATACGGTCGTCATCTGTAGGTACCCGTAGGCCATTGGTTCCTGCGGATGCGCCTTCAGCACGGCCTCGAATCGGCTGATCGCACCATCGAAGTCCAGAACGTAGAAGTGCTCGTAGCCCTCTCGCACCAAGGGATCGAAGTTCAGCGGATCGCTGTGTCCACGCGCTGCGTCGACCTTCTGCTGCTGCGGCTTTGCAAGCGCAGGCGCGGCCCCAACCAGCAGCAGCAATCCCAGCGCAAACAGCCCCACCCGCGCAGCCTTCCACATGTCGCGCAACGCTGAGCGAACGCTTCCTAAGCATTCACTACCCGCAACAACCGCTAACGAAGAATCAACCATCCGCAATGAATTCGCTGCTCGCAACAATCTCCACTCCAATCTGCGGCACACTGCCGAGCCCGACCTTGCGCCAAGCCTATCTATAGACTCTACCTCGATTCGTCTCCTCTTTCCCGTCGATCCGCGCCGACGCTGCTACTCGTCGAGCGGTGCGGCGTGTAAAACTATCTTTGATGCGCAAACCTAAGCTCGGACAAAACTTCCTCGTCGATGAGGCCGCCCGCCACGCCATTGCCGACGCTGTAGGCGACGCCAACGCCCGCACCGTCATCGAGATCGGTCCCGGCCACGGAGCGATCACCGCGATCCTCGCCGAGCGCTGCCGCCGCCTCATCGCCATCGAACTGGACCCGTCGCTGGCCGCAGAACTGCGCTTCCGCTTCCGCTCGGCACCGCAGGTCGAGATCGTCGAGGGGGATGTGCTGGAGGTCGACTTCGCCGCGCTCATCCCGCCCGACGAGAGCTCCGACGTGGTCGGCAACCTGCCCTACTACATCACGTCGCCAATCCTGATGCGCTTGTTTGCCGCAGGTGCGCGCGGCCTTCTCTCTCGCGCCATCGTCATGATGCAGCGCGAGGTTGCCGACCGCCTGAGCGCCACGCCGGGCCATCGCGAGTACGGTCTGCTCTCGACTACCACACAGATGAACGCGCAAGTCGAACATCTCTTCACGCTTCCGCCCGAGGCTTTCTCGCCGCCGCCCGATGTCTATTCGACTGTGCTGCGGCTGGAGTTTGCCCCGCGCTTTGCCGAGCTTGGCGTAGATGCTGCGGAGTTCGATGTCTTCCTGCGCAGTTGCTTCGCACAGAAACGAAAGACGCTGGCCAACAACCTGCGCTCCGCTGGCCACTCCGCCGAGGCGTTGCGCGCCGCGTGGCCCGCCGAGATTCCCCCGCAAGCCCGCGCCGAATCGCTGCCGTTGGAACCACTGGCCGCGCTGCACCGCGCTCTCGGCAACCCGAGCTTGCTTTGATGCTGTTACGACGTTGTATGCCAGCCGTGGCTAAGGGCCGTGGGGTAAGTGCGAAGGCCGATGTGGTAGGAACGACCTGCGAGTCGGGCGACTTATTTTCCCACGACCGCGAGTTGACGAAGGTGAAGGCGGGCGAACTGGTGCTGGTGCTCGACGCAGGTGCCTACGGCATGAGCCAAAGCTCGAACTACAACACACGCGTGAGGCCCGCGGAGGTGCTGGTGGACGGCGACAAGGCGCGGCTGATTCGTCGGCGGGAGACGTTCAAGGATTTATTCGCTGCGGAGATTCTGTAATAAATGGATATGAATTATACCGTG
>Ga0182011_10001008_pt1 | contig 24636 bp, 30 predicted proteins | sample 711E1DmetaG_FD_120481 | JGI IMG/M metagenome (GOLD analysis project Ga0182011, IMG submission 120481) | Permafrost microbial communities from Stordalen Mire, Sweden - 711E1D metaG | ecosystem: Environmental > Terrestrial > Soil > Wetlands > Permafrost | place: Sweden: Stordalen | collected...
ATCAACTTCAACAAGGACTATCCATTGAAGCTCGAGTACAAGGAGATGGACAAGATCCAGATGGTATTCATCCTTGCGCCAAGGATAGAGAACGATTAAGTTTATTTTTTCTGAATTATTTTTTACGTCTCGTTTTTCACAATGCACTCTTTGAAAAACTCTGTTTTTCATAAGCTTTAAATACGCCCTTTTGAACCATATATTATGAGAAACAAATATGTAGGGATGATCGTTGTCGGAATAAGCCTCCTTATAGGTTTTCTTGTGTGGCTGTTCAACAGATCATTAAGTAATATAGTCAATGAAAGCTGCAGCCATGGTCCTACATGCCCTATGTGGGGTAGCATACAGTTTGAGACGAACGTCGGTCTTGGGCTAATGATATTTGTCGTTTTAGTAGGCCTATATCTGATATTCTTCGCTAAGGATGATCCGCAGATCGTCAAGGAGGTTCATCGCGAGACGAGGATCGTAAAAGAGCAGGTTCAGCCAAAAAAGATCGACAAGGGGCATTTCAAGGATATTTTAGAGAGCTTGAATGGTGATGATAGGCGAGTCTTGGAATTGCTCATAGAATCCCAGGGGACGATATTCCAGTCAGATGTCGTCTCGAAGCTTGGTCTGACAAAGGTCCGTGTGACAAGGATTCTTGATAGGTTGGAAGGCCGTAGCCTCATCGAGCGCAAGAGGCGCGGAATGACGAATGTAGTCATATTGAAATATTGAAAAGGATGGGTCGTGGCTATCACATGCTTTCTTTCACAAGCCTTATAAACCGTTCTAGGTATCATTTGTATACCTGTAGGCTCGTTGCCGCGCTCACATGGAGTGGCTTATAGTTGTTGCTTCCGGGTTATTGTCCATCGATTATAGAATCGAGGGTTCGCTAGGCGGCAATAATAAGATAGCCGCTTACGCAACTAGTTTCACACGTATATATATAAGCGGTTTCAGTATCCTATTGTCTAAGGTGTATGCAATGGACGGATATGATTATTTCAAGACACGAAAGATTGCGGTGATCATAACGATATTTGTGCTTTTATCGGGAGCTTTCGTATATTTTGCTACAGACGTCGTAAAGAAGGAAGGTATGGCGCGCACCCCCGTGTATGCGCCTGATTATGGGAAGAACCAATCTGCAAGTCCGATCCCTAAGGATACGACCCAAAGAACAGAATTATTGTGATGATCATGAATATTGTAATCATTATGAAAGGTGATAATATGAAAAAAGTCGAATTGAAAATCAAAGGCATGCATTGCAGGAGCTGCGTGATGATAGTCAGCGATGCATTGACAGATGTGAAAGGCGTAAAGTCTGCGGATGTCAATCTGGAGCATAATATGGCAGTGATATCCTATGATGAAAAGGTTGCAACAGAAAAACAGCTCATAAGCGCCGTAGAGACAGAAGGGTACAAGGTGCTTAGATAATGGTTCAAAAGGCTGACTTGAATATAGTGGGCATGCATTGCGCAAGTTGCGCGACACTCATCAATAGGTCGCTCTCTAAAGCGGAAGGCGTACAGGAGGCAAATGTCAACTACGCTACAGCGAAGGCGTTCATATTGTTTGATGAGAAGAGATTATCAGAGGGGGATCTGATAAAGATTGTGCAGGCTAAGGGCTATGGCGCCGCAGTCAGCACAAAAAATGATTCCATCAACAAGGAGGCATCGCAAAAAAAAGAGATAAACGGCATAAAGAACAGCCTTTATTTCAGCCTATTATTCACAGTCCCTGCATTTCTTATAGGGATGGTCCTGATGCCTCTCGGCGTCTCCATACCTTACGACATATTCATATTGTTTGTCCTTGCGACGCCTGTGCAATTCATCGTGGCTTCAGATATATACAGGAGTGCATGGGTCGCATTGAAGAACAAGACCGCAAACATGGATTCATTGATTGCGATAGGGACATCCGCTGCATACGTATTCAGCGTATATTCAGTGTTTTTCAATCCATCTCTAGGGCAGTATTTCGAGACATCCGCCATACTTATAACGTTCGTGATCTTAGGCAGATATCTTGAAGCCATCGCAAAAGGGAAGACGAGCGAAGCGATAAAAAAACTGATGGAATTGTCGCCGAAGATAGCTACAGTCATAAGGAAGATAAATGGAAAGAATAAGGAGATGCAGATCTCTGTAGATCAGGTAGTCTTGGATGATATGGTCCTTGTAAAGCCTGGAGAGAAGATCCCTGTCGACGGGCTTGTGATCGAAGGATTATCTTCGGTCGATGAAAGCATGATCACCGGGGAGAGCATCCCTATAGAGAAGAAAAAGGGAGATACAGTCATAGGCGGCACAATAAATAAACACGGGACATTGACGTTCAAGGCGACAAAAGTCGGCGAGAATACCACACTCGCAAGCATCATAAAATTGATCGAGGATGCGCAAGGGCGGAAAGCGCCGATACAAAGGTTTGCAGACAATATCTCAGCATATTTTGTCCCGATAGTAATACTTATAGCACTCGCGACGTTCAGCGTATGGTTCTTCCTTGTAGGAAAATCCATATCATTCTCGCTCATCACTGCAGTTGCAGTGTTAGTGATAGCATGTCCATGTGCCCTCGGCCTTGCGACACCTACAGCGATAATTGTAGGCACAGGAAAGGGTGCCAAGGAAGGGATATTGATCAAGGGAGCTGATTCTCTTGAGGCGGCGCATAAGGTCAAGTATGTGATCTTCGACAAGACAGGAACCCTGACGAATGGAAAGCCTGAGACGACAGACGTATTGCCATTTGATAAGAGCCTGTCTTCGGATAACTTACTGAGGATTGCTGCATCGATAGAAAAACCTTCAGAGCATCCTCTCGCAGACGCGATAGTCAGGCACGCTCAGGAGACAAAATTACAATTGACCAGGGTCAGCGGCTTTAAGGCAATACCCGGGTATGGCATAACTGCCAAGATCTCAAATAGGCAATATTTTTTCGGCAACATGAAATTGATGCAAAAGCAGGGAATATCTATAAATAAATACGAAAACATGATACAGGACCTTGAAGAGCAGGGCAAGACCGTGATGTTATTGTCCGATTCAAAAAAACTTCTCGGCGCGATTGCCGTTGCGGACACGATAAAAGACACGAGCGGTGTCGCTGTGAAACAATTGCAGGATATGGGTGTTGACGTTTACATGATAACAGGCGACAATGCAAGGACCGCAGAGGCGATTGCGAAGCAGGCGGGCATCAAGGCAGACAATGTATTTGCTGAAGTGTTGCCTGAAGACAAGGCAAACTATGTCAAAAAGTTGCAGGATAAAAAGGACAGGCACGGTCAGCCTTCAAAGGTCGTCATGGTCGGCGATGGAGTAAATGATGCACCAGCATTGGCATTGGCTGATATAGGCATTGCGATGGGTTCTGGAACAGATGTGGCGATGGAGACGGGGAATATAGTCTTGATGAAGAACGATCTGCTTGATGTTCCGAAGGCTATAAAGCTCAGCAAGCAGACGATGGCCAAGATAAGACAGAACATGTTCTGGGCGCTATTTTACAATACTCTGGGGATCCCTCTTGCAGCAGGAGTATTGTATCCGTTTACAGGATGGCTCCTCTCTCCTATAATTGCCGGTGGAGCGATGGCGATGAGCAGCGTAAGTGTTGTGACGAATAGCCTGTTATTGAAGAACAAGGCGTTGTGATCAAGGTGGTAGAGTTGAAAAATAAAGCTATGAAAATAAAGATTGAAGATGGCAACAAACTGTTGCTTTACGCATTTGTAGGATTTATAGTGTTGATAGTACTGCAGGCTGTAGCATATTTCGGATTCCTCAGTGCAATCCCCGGATTCTTCGGGAAATATATCTGGTGGATATTTTATCTTGATGTAAGCGTCGTGACACTTGGCGTTGCATTGATGTATTATGCATCATACAAAGGATACGTGAGCTGTATGGCAAGCATGATGCTTGGGATGACGGTCGGGATGCAGACAGGGATGATGCTCGGTGCTGTCCTTGGAGCGACAAACGGATTTTTCGTCGGTGCTATGGTCGGGATGATACTCGGCGTGATTACGGGATACATCACAGGCAAGGGGAGTCTCATGGGTGTACTGCAGGGAGTGATGTCAGGCCTAATGGGTGGAACGATGGGCGCGATGATAACGGTGATGATGTTCACGGATCATATATTGATATTCATGCCGTTCTACATGATAATAAACATAGGTATACTGATAGGCTTTGTATTCATGTATCACGATGAGGTCATAAAGGACCAGAAAGATGTCATAAAGAAGAATATTGATATTGTTACATTCCTCTCGATGTGTGTGATTGCAACAGCGATATTGATGGTCATAATGATATATGGCCCTAAGAGTGCATTGTTCAGTTTTTGAGGATGAAAAATGTTTAACGCAAAAAAATTCGGAGGATAAGATGAAAGGAAAAATATTATTGATCAGTGGCGCAGTGATAATACTGCTTGCAGTGATAATAGTCTCAGCAGTGAACATGATAAACGGCAATAGTGCGAACGCCGCCCTAGGAGGCAATGCAAACACAATCGGCAGCACCGACTCTGGTTCAGGTACTGGAGTCCAGGATGTGACATTGACGGCAAAAGGCCTCGACTACACGCTCACGCCTTCGGCATTCAAGAGAGGCGTTCCGGTAAGGATAACAGTCGATCTTAATACGGTCACAGGATGCGGAAGAGATATAGTCATATCAGCATTCAACGTAAGAAAATACGTGAAGCCGGGGGATAATGTGATAACATTCACACCTGACAAGGACGGGACATTCGGAATCGCATGCTCGATGAACATGTATCGCGGTCAGTTCACGGTGAGTGATGATGGAAAAGCTCTCCTCGCTGCGAATACGCCCAATGTTCCTGTTCAGGCTGCACAACGGACTTCATTGTCCGGAGGTTCAGGAGGATGCAGCATGAGCGGTGGCGGTTCAGGCTCAAGTGGTGGATGCGGATGCATGGGGTAGAGTCATCATAAGAATATCCTAAGTTTTTTTGAGTGATAATATCTTAATCTTCTAATTGCTTTATCCCTGATGCGTGCTACATTGCTGCCAGTCATATTGAGCATTTCTCCTATCTCTTCTAGACTTTTTTTTTCTTCGTATGGTTCTAGCCCATAATACCGTTTTATAACTTCTCTTTGCCTCTCTGATAAAACATCTAAAGAATAATATATTATTCTTTTCTTATCTTCTTGTTCTATTTTTTTCTCTATAGATTCTGCCAAAAGATTGTGTTGCTCCACGATTGATTCTAATTGCGGCGATGTAACCTCTTTTGTCGCAACATACATCCTTTGTAGATGCATATTTCTAAGTGATTCTGGAAATACTTTCCTAGGATCTAAAACTATCCCGTTTGACTGATAAAAATCACATATTTCTTCTGCAATTTTTGAACTAGGATATCTCTGCATACACTCGATTTGGCTATAAGTGCCTGTGTTTACACCTATGATGTCTCCTACTTGTTTTTGTGTAAGTCCTAATTTTTCTCTTGCCTCTTTTAGCAAACTATTTTTTAATTTAGCTTCCATACGTATCTTGAAATAATCCTCTGGCATGTCATCACCGATGACCACTAATATGTGATACATATTTATATTTATGTGGGAGATTTCCACCCACAATATTTATAAACGCTTCAGACCTTCAAGAGTTCATGGACGATATTAAGCATATATTTCAGCTTGACGATAAGGAGTCGAAGATATTCTCTACATTGATACGCTATAAGAGATCCTCCGTAAATACCTTGATGAAAAAGACGCAGATCGAGAGAAGGACGATATACGATGTTTTAGAGAGATTGATACAGAAGGGGTATGTCCGATTTGTCGTAGAGAATGCTGTTCGGATGTATACTCCGACGGATAAAAAGGTATTGCTTGAATCTTTGACGAAGAAAGTCGAGGATTTTAAGGCGGTAATGCCTATGTTCGATTCAATAGAGAATGATGATGCGCATGTTGAGTTATTTAAAGGTGTTGAAGGGATACGCATGGTCTTCAATGAGATCGTGGCATCGAAAGATGTGCATTATGCGTTCGGGGATGTAAGCAAGTTCGTTGAAAAGACAGGATTTGATACACAGAAATTCCTTCTAAGGCTCGAAAGGTTTGGAGCTAGGGAAAAGATAATCTATCCAGTAGGAAAAAAGATCCTCAGGATTAAAAACGGTGAATATAAGGTTTTGTCCTTGGACTTGGTCCCTCCGACTCCTGTGATTATCTGCGGCGATGTGACGTTCCTATTCATGTTTTCGGACCCTGTCTTGGTCATAAGAATAGACAATAAGGAGATGACTTCATCGTATAAGAAATACTTCGATACGTACTGGAAAATGGCAAAGAAAAAATAATTTTATAGTTCATCTCTTCGCAATCTTCTCTTGCTCAGCCATGTCCTTGTATTCATCTTCCTGCTGTTTTGGCTGCGCATTGAGATCTTCATGGTTTTTCGTCCTTCTTATCAACTGCTCAAGTTTTATAGAGTGGTTGTCCGTGCTGCTCATCGTGATGATGAACAGTCCGATAGCACCTATTACGAGAAAGATGCCTATCACCGATGCGACTCCCGCGCTGCTGCCTGATGCCCCGATGACATTCGCATCTATGCTTGCGCCGTCAGAGAACATGTATGCCGTACCTATGATAAATGCGCCGACACTTGCGACCAGATTGAAATTTTTCCTCATCATGTGTAATCACCTACTGCTGCTAATCACTTCTGTTTTATAAAATTTTTGGATAATTCATGTGACGCGCCGTTCATATAGTATCTATATCAATATCTTTATTACGTCCACCATCCTGTTCGAGTATCCCCACTCGTTGTCATACCATCCGATTATCTTGATGAAATTACCGTCGATGACCATCGTAGAGAGGGCGTCGAAGACGACTGAATGTGGATTATGGATTATATCCGCGCTCACTATAGGATCCTCAGTATATTCTATGATCCCTTTCAGATGATAGTTCGATACGCTCTTGAAGAGGGCATTTATCTCCTCGATGCTTGTGTTCTTCTTGAGTGTACACACGAAATCCGTCAATGAGCCGTCAGGCACAGGGACTCGTAACGCGACGCCATCAAGCTTGCCTTTCAATTCAGGGATTACTTCAGCGACTGTCTTTGCTGCGCCTGTTGTTGTAGGGACTATGGAGACTGCTGCCGTTCTTGCACGTCTCAGGTCTTTATGTGGTGCATCGACCAATCTCTGGTCTGCAGTATACGCATGTGCTGTCGTCATGAAGCCATGGACGATGCCGAAATTATCATTGAGTACCTTGACTAGCGGTGCAAGGCAGTTTGTCGTGCATGATGCATTGCTTATGATGTGATGCTTCGTCTTATCATACAGATGTTCATTGACGCCTTTTACGATCGTCATATCAACGCCCTTTGCCGGAGCGCTTATCAATACTTTTTTTGCGCCTGCCTTGAGATGCTTCTCTGCGCCCTCACGCTCTGTGAAGAATCCTGTGCTCTCGACGACCACATCTATCTTCAGGTCTTTCCATGGAAGCCTCTCTGGATCCTTCTCCGCGAATACCTTGATGAACTTTCCATTGACCACTATCCCGTCCGCTCTCGCCTCTACAGGATATTTTGATTTTCCATGTACGGAATCATACTTCAGAAGATGAGCTAATGTCTTTGTGTCTGTCAGATCATTCACAGCGACCCATTCGATACCTGGATCAAGAATCCCTGCCTGCAGAACCTGTCTTCCTATACGTCCAAAACCATTGATAGCGACCCTAATCATATTCACACCCCTTTAATACCGTTGAAATACATCGAGCATGTTTATAAATATTGTGCAAGAATAGGAATAAAAGAAGCGTCTTTTTATTTTAGTACGGAGTTAGATGTCGCTCTTCCTTCCAGAACCATCTCTACGTTATCAAGTTCGTAATTAGGCGCTTTTCTTAATAGTTCCAGCAGCTTAGCATCGACATTTTTTGTTGGCACAATCAATTCATTGATCTTGTGTTCTTTGAAAAGGAAACCAGCGAATTCTTCATCGATAAAAAATCGTACAGTGCCGCCTTCATACTTTATCTTCTTGATTGCTACAAATTCACTGAAAAAGTTTATCGTCATATTTTCACCTTTACTCTCTCTTATTCTCCTTGAATATCTCGTTCGTCTTCTTCCAGACGTCATCATATGATGTTATCTCCTTCTTGATTAGGATCTCGACTATAGCATCGAGCTGCGCCCTTGTCAGCGCGAGCTTGTATGTGTTTATCAGGAGCAATTCCTTTATCTCATCAACAGACATCCTATGCAGTTTCTGCTCGAGTTCTTTTACCTCGGGGACAGCTTTGATCTTAGAAATTTTAGGCATGACATCCTTTTGTAATGGAGGTTTAAAAATTTTACCACATTAGAACTTCAATTATTTAAAAAATACGTATTTTGGAAAATCGTTTTCACTGCTCGTCGGAATTACGCCATTCATGATTACCTCTTTAGATTCGATAGCATTCGTAGGCTCTTCAAATGTTCTATCCACAATCTCAATAGGAGTACTTCTAAGTTTGTTTATGATTTTGGCTAAGCTACGTTCGTTTTCAATTAATCTGTCTAAATCATTTGAACGTAAGCCATATCTTTCTCTTATTCCATCAAATCCTATCTGGAAGATACTTATAATATTTGGCGATGAAGATGAATGGCGCAGAAATGCCACGCCGTTCTTAGTTCGTGCGATTGGTGTCGATACTCCTTCGTCTAGTAAAAAATTATTTGGACAGATTATCGGAAAATCGTGATTACATAAATTTGCTATTCTATAGCCATGCCGTCGATAATCTCCAATATTTCCAAAACTTGGATCTATCATCAGCATCTGATGCAATGGGATCTTGGATATGTCTCTTGCGCAAACAAATTGAACGTCTCTTAATACATCTGTTTCTGAAAGAAGATTAAATGCATGTGGTCCATCAGGAAAGAAAACAGAATCTGTTCCAAGCGCTCTATACACTTTATGTTGCGGGAATTGCTTCCTAAGTTCATGATATGATGTATTCATCAACTCGGTACATGTGCCTTCTTTTACATCGACATCAGGCAGATATAATGGTCCAATATGCAGTTGCTTAGTATTCACACTATATTTTATTTTAAATTCCGGTCTCTCAATGCATGCTGCCTTATAGCTATATCCTCGAAGCATCTCTTGTATTGTCTGTACCGGTGATTGCATGCATTTTAAAATCTGCAATCATTTAAATATTTTACTATTATTCCATAGTAACAATTCTTATTAGTTAGAATCATTCACTTATATTCTCTACTTCTTCTTTCGGCTCTAAGAGGGAATCAGTCAGGTCATCTTTCAGGTCTACGGGTTTATGCATCAAGCCTTCTATGTCTTTCTTTATCTTGCCGAGTATCTCTTCATTCTCTATCTTTATTATGTCTATGTTCTTCTCGAGCTTTTCGATATTTGACTTGTGGTATCTTATCTTGTCCTCTGTGGCATTTATCCAATACTGCTGTTCAGAAAGGTTCAATGATGCACTGTTGTGTGTGATCTTCGCCTGCGCGTGCTGCCTCTGCTCCTCGAGCTTCAGTATGCTTGACTGCAGGCTCCTGGCGTAATCTTCCGTCAATTTATTTATGGAATCAAGGCAGTTATCCTTTTTCTTATCCTTAAGGTCTATCTGATTACTGTCGATGGCGTCTTTTATCCCCTTGAGTATCCCTATTATCTCGAGATTATGATCCTTTGCAAGGCCCGTCCTGAAATCATCCATGTAATCCTTTATTATCTTCTTGTCGGGATTCAAGTAATAGAATTTTTTCAGTGCTGTGTCAAGATTCGAGAATAACTCTCCTTCGACCTGTACAAGCCTCTTGATATCCTTCTCGACATCGTCCTTCTCTTGCTTGAATGTCTCCAGTGCACGGTAGTCTGTTCCTGTCGTTATGGTCTTTATCCGCTCGTTCAATCGGTCAAGCTTCTCCTGGTATACACTTATGTCCTGGTTTTCAGAATCGATCTGTCTTTTGAAATCCTTGACCTTGACTATATTCGTCGTGAATTCCTTGATGTCCTTCTGTATGGCCTTGAGCAGTTCCACTCCGTTCTTCTCGAGCAAGACCCGTATATCGATTATGAGTTCTTCAAGATCATGCAGTCCCTTGTTTATGGCGTGTATCTCGTTCTCGAAAAAATGCTGGAGGACGAATATGTTCTTCTGTACATCGTGGTTGAGCCCCTCAAGTTCCTTCGAGAATCTGATGCAGTAATCATACGTGTCAAGATAGTTTTTCGGGACATCTATGCCCGTGACGAAATGGGATATCCTCTTGATATAATTATCCCTGTTGCCGCCCATGATGTTTATCTCCCGCTCAGGGATCTTTGCGTTCATGAGCTGCGCCTTGTGGAACTCTCTCAATGATAAGGTTATTTCCTCTTTCTTGTGGTTTATCTCGACTATCCGTGCAAGGATATTCTTGTTTATATAGCCCATGCTGTCCCTCAGCAAGAAGTTCATATGCTTATCTATCTTCGAGAGCTCTATCACGTTGCTTTCAGGAATTTCAGGTGCTTTCCTGAACCTTTCAAGGAATCTTTTAAGCATGATGTACGAGAACACATGATGATTTAAATGGTTTATGGAAAACCTTCGCCTGCGGCACTGTCAGGAAAATTTATAAAACAGTCTCAATCTTTTCTCTTGTTCGGGGTGCTTTGATGGGCAAAGAGAATGAGCAGATAATGGTTGTTCCAAGAGATGTCCTTTTCAACGGAAAAAAGGCCTTTGAGGGATTTGCGGATTCGGACACCGCAGATTACGAGTCCGTGATACTTGATAATTGTTCTTTCATGAGGCGAGGCGATGCCGAAATAAATCCCGAATATAAGCAGCCTATCGCGTATTGTTTCATCGTCAATCATTCTTTGAAAAAGATTTTCGTATATACGCGCTCTTTTGGAGAAGGATATAATGAGGACAGGCTGAGAGGGAAGTGGTCATGCGGCATAGGCGGGCATATTGAGAAGATGGATGCGGAGGGAAATCCTATATATAACAGTATGCTAAGAGAGATCAGTGAAGAGGTGGATATTGCCGGCTCTAAGAAACCTCGTATCCTCGGGTACATAAATTATGAAGGCGATGCTGTCAGTCAGGTGCATTTTGCGCTTGTGTATCTTATTGAGACTGACGCTTCTGTAGTCACTCTGATAGGAGATGAGAGTTCCATCGGGAGGTTTGAATCGTTAAGTTTTTTGGAAGAGCTGATCCGTAATTCTTCAGAGAAGGATAGCGATGTACAGGTCGAGATGTGGACGAAACTCGCTCTTGAGCCGCTGAGGAACTATTTTAAGCAGTAGCGTTGTATATAACTTTATAAATTCTATAATACTATTCAGGTCATGCGTTCAAACACGAATAAATCATTCAATCAGCAGAAGATAGCTTTGGACAGGATCGCAAGATTATTGCAGCAGGCAGAGGAGAATTTCAGGGATTATCCTGAACTTAGCAGAAGGCATGTCGAGCTCGCAAGAAAGATTGCCATGAAATACAAGGTGAGGTTCACTGATGGCCAGAAGAGATTGTTCTGCAAGAGATGCAACGCATTCCTTAAGACGGGCGTGAATTCACGGACGAGGATCGTGAAAGGGAAGATTGTTGTGACGTGTCTTGGATGCAAGAATGTGAAGAGAATGGATTACAAGAGTTGATCTATGCTTTTTCTGAATTGTATATCAGGGATGCCTATCTCTTTCGGGATTGTGAAACTTTCAAGAGCATCTATAGGCAGTGCCACATACGGAGGTTGAGATGAGGGAAAGGATGATTTGGACATTGTCAGCATAATCTTATACCCTGTCTCGAAAGATTTCCAGCAGGATTCACGCAATTCCTCATTGAAGTAGCGATATTTCAGCGGTACTGGCGTGCTGAAAGTATATTTTTCAAAAAAATCGTCTCTCGTTTCTGCTGTTTCAAGGTTTGTGTGCTCGTAGAATGTTTTTTTCGGCTGTTTGAGCGCGAATGCCTTTTTTTTGAATCTTAAATTAAAGACACACCCTGTGAAGTCGACGATACCTACGGTAGTATATCCCCTCCTGTTGAATAGGACATAGTTTCCGATGTGGTTGTTTGTGTTGGTGAAATTGTCCGACATAGCTACACCGTCCATAGTGAGAAATGCTTTTGCTTGACCTGCACGGAAACAGCAGTATTTCAGCAGATCATCCCTGAGAATCTGTTCATCTCCTGTGTAGACTTTTCTTGTGAGTGCGTATATCATCTCGTCAAGCCTTGTATCTCCCGATATTTCTGCGCCGAGCACAAAATGATGATCTTCATAGGCTTTGATGAAGTCTACTAAGCGATTCAAATCCTTTGGATGTTTTTCGTTATATAATGCTGATTCTTTATGTCTGATGACGGACAATACTTCTGCTGGAGAATCTTCTCTGGGCCTTAACTCTATAAAATTTGCTTTCAACGGGATGAAGAATTCGTCTTTCGAGTCAAGTGTGAGCAGCGTTGCATATTCTATGAATGTGAACATGCTGCACATTTTTCCATGATCTTTTCCTCTTCTCGGATGTTTTTTTGTCGCTACGCCCTTGAGTTTAAGATATTTTCCCGAATCAGCCTTGATTATCGCGCTGCGAAGCCCTGACGTCAACCCTTGTCTTGTGGCACTTGTAGGCGAATCAAGGGAGATTGCTTTGTCGCTTGTCCTCTCATCGATATACCATGAGAGCGATGCCTTCCCGTCCAATTCAAAGCGCTGCATCTTAAGGATTTTTCTCGGTATATATAGAAGTGGCTGATCCTTTGGAAATACGCAATCTTTATGGGCCGATCTTATCTGAAATAATCTCTTCTCGTATTCTCCTACAGCCTCATTTGCCAGGTCCATTGTGAGGTTTATTGCAGCGGATTTAAATACTTAACTGTAGTTTCCACTTGCAAGTAACAACTAAAACGAAAGATTTATAAATATGCTATTTCTAGCTGCTTTAATCACAATTGAAGGTATTGATTGTTGGGGGAGAAAAAATGAATACTACGCCGGAGATTAGAGAAAGATTATCAAACATAATAAAATCGGCAGATATGCCTGCAGATATACCTGTAGTGATAAATCCTTCGTATATGATTACGCATCTTACGAAAGCTGCCTCTCCAACGGAAAGCGATGTACTTTACGGACATAATATACTAGATGGGGATCTTTCTTCCATAGTTATTTCTGGCACAAAAGATAAGGAAGAAAGGCTGGGAGAAGGAAGTGGAAGGATAATCACTGCCGCAAAATATGAATTTCATGTCTTTACAACATTGAACGATTTTCCTCTAGAACCAAAAGGAGTTTTGTCAGAGAGACTTGTGAAATTTTATGAGGACATCCTAGATAATTGTTCAACAATTGCCCCATATTCGCCTATCATAGACAAACATCTTGCGCTCGTGTACGGGCAACTGAAGCCAGAGGCCTCTCGAGGCATGGATGTACGTCTCTTCGCTATCTTGACAAATATGCATGCCCATCATCGTGGGGCAGATATATCCGTAGGAGTATCAGTGAAGTCTGCCTTGAGTAAGAAAGGCCTTGCTTCATTGTCTTCACGAAGAGGAGGAGTGCCTACAGTTGAAGAGGCATTATCAGAAGGGCCGAAAATGTATAGAGCATTTCATGATAAGATCCGGAAATATTCGAATGTATTACCGAAAATACTTGGTACTTTAGGCATCCCAGATTATGTCGCAGGCAAGACTCCTGTAACAAAACTATTGATAGTGAAAAATACTGAGGCGCAGATAGGTAAAAGCCAATATGAGAGAAGAAGTTAAAATGGAAAAGTTAGTTTCGTTGATAAAAAGACAATCCGCTTTGGAGAGGCAGCATTCAGGATATGAGTTTGAGATGCATCTTCTGAAAAGATTCTGTGGAACAAATGATAATAATGTAGTCGTACCTGGTGTGATCGATAAAAAATCATCCCCGTTCACTATCGTAGGTCATGGTCTTCCTGGAGAAGAGTATGGTTCAGGGCAGACCCGAAGAGTGGATCATGCAGAGTACGCGTTTCATGCACTATCCTTACACAATCACGCCCTTCTTGTTTCTGAAGATAGCTTTCTCACAATGGAGGCGTCAGGTCTGGATCCTTATTTTAAGAAATTACAGAGGGGCGATCTGAGCGGGAAGGATTATTCTGACTCTATTGATGAAGGCTTCAGGACGCTTCCCATACCTTATGGTGACGGGATATCTCTTGCACAGGGATATGCATATTTCCTTGGGAAAAAAACGCTTATCGAAGGTATCATAACAAGTGTTGAACAGGCAAGTGAAGGGAATTATTACGGAGATGTGGCTGTCGTATTTTCAAGAATGCTCGCTCCAGGGAATCAGCTGGTTTCACGGCAACTTTATCCACCTGCGATACCTTCTACCGATCAGGCTCTTAGAAGAAAGGGTTATGCTCTTTCTAGCTTGAAAGAGGTTGTTGTGGATGAGATGAAGGCACTTGAGAGTATAGGGCGCACTTACGCAACAGCCGACAAGAAAGCTGATAATAGCAGGAAATTTTTGCTTACTGTAAAGAATGTATGATGATAATGTACGATGATATATAGGTGAAAAAAATGTCGAACGAAGATTTTTCAGAACATGAAGACAAGGATTTTGAATATGATGAGATCCGTGGAGCGCACGGGAAAAAACCTAAGATGGCTATACTCAACAAGACGAAGCTCTCAAAGTATGAGATGGATGACCTGTTCACCGCTGATGATGTGGATGTCGCTACAGCAGACGATACTGATTGATGAGGCACTTTGAATACAGTACGGTGCTAGAGAGATGATAATATGAGACAATACATACTCAATGAATATCTATTGAACAGCGATGATCTTGAGGCTGCAAGAAAGGATATCTTCACGCACCTCATCGGTGCTGAAACGATGGGAAGACGTGAACGCGTATCTGAAGATGAGAGTAATATTCTCCATTTTCATGATGAGGGCAATGGTAGTTGCACTATCCGCATGACATCGAAAAACTATTCTTTCAATCCATGCGCCGCTACGTATCAGGGAGATTCCGATCCCAAAAATAAGAGGGTTTGTGTAGAGGTTTCTTACATCAAGAATGGATTATTTTCAAGAGGACCTTCTTCTGTAACAGGCTATCTGAAAAAACATCATAACGCCTTTTTGGTTTCTGCAGCCTACAGGTCCAAGCCGTTTGACATGATCATTGTCCGCGACAAAGTGCCCTATAATTATAGCACGCTCACATAGCACAATTTACTGATTGTTTGCCGAGTTATTGTTCATCGCTGCCAATATGGCGAGTTCGCTGGGTGCAAAGAAATGCGCTTATTTCTTGCACAAGAAATTTAGTACGTGAAATTTCTTTGTGCTATAATTTACTTATGTCGTGAACTATCATTCCATAAACCTTAAAAACAACCGATGATTCACTGATTCATGCCTAAGATACTCGGTTCTGGAGCGGAAGCGACAGTATATCTCAACAATGGAGATGTGATTAAGCAGCGCTCGAGAAAATCCTACAGGCACGAGCTTATCGATCTTCACCTCCGGAATACGCGGACAAGAAAAGAAGCAAAGATACTCAAAGCACTCGAAAAGCACGGATTCGCGCCAAGGCTAATCGGGCAGAAGGACAACGATCTGATGATGGAGTACATCGATGGCATCCAATTGAAGGTCCTTCTTGATAAGAACCCGAAGCTTGCTTCATTGGTCGGAAAGAACCTCACTATCATGCATGATGATGGCATGATACATGGCGATCTCACGACAAGCAACATGATACTCGCAGATGTGAAATCAACAGATAGAAAATCGGATGATAAGAAGCCGAAGGGTAATGAGCTGAAGGACAACAAAGCGAAAGATAAAAGGTTGTACTTCATAGATTTCGGCCTGAGCTTCAACAGCCATAAGATAGAGGATAAGGCTGTAGATATCCATCTGTTCAAGCAGGCTCTCGAGAGCAAACACTACAAGATTGCAGATAGTGCATACAGAGAGTTCATCAAGGCGTACAATCCAAAGGATAAGAAAGAGATACTCGGACGGCTGGCTATAGTGGAACAGCGAGGAAGATACAAGGAGAAAATATGAAACGCATAGCATTGTTTACATTGGTCCTGCTTCTATGTATAAGTATGGCCAGTGCACTCGATTCAGGGCATATAGGATTATTGACCGTATCAGATTCAGGATCCGGAAACCAGACGACTGAACGCGGCGGTGTCGCTGATCTGCAACTCGTCATCAAGCCGGGAACTGGAAGGATATTCATAGATTCATTCCCTCTTTCGAAGATAGACACGCAGATAACGACCCGATTCGCAGCTGAGGTCGCATGCGACCTGCTCGACAAGGATTGTTCAGGATATGATTTCTTCTACACCATATCTGCAAATTCTGCCGTCGTCGGAGGACCGAGTGCAGGGGCTGCTGCGACAGTGCTGACCGTGGCGTTGCTCGATGGTCAGACCCTTGATAATGGGACGGTGATGACAGGAACGATAAATTCAGGGAATCTCATAGGGCCTGTTGCAGGTATACCGGCAAAGACTCTTGCTGCGCAGGAGTATGGATACAAGAGAGTACTCATACCGCGCTGGGACATAGCCAACAACACTCCATTGGATAATCTTTCGATACAAGTCATACCAGTATCAACACTCGAAGATGCATTATTCTATTTCACAGGCAAGAACTATTCGACATCGAACGACAATATCATACACTCAAAAGAGTATTCAGACATCATGGGCAGCATAACACTCGATTTATGTTCGAAATATGGATACGTGAAGAACGGCACGCTTGTCCTCCCGAACATGACATCCTATGGCATAAATATCACGAACTCGACGCAGGATAACTTCCAGCTTGCACTTGATGCTATCAACAACCAGTCCTATTATAGTGCTGCAAGTTTCTGTTTCGGAGGCAATGTGAAGATAGCGTCATCGCTCCTCAAGAATGCGACGAATACGGACCTGAAGTTGGTCTATGCGCGCCTCCTGGAGAATATAAGCGTTTTCGAGAATCAGATGGACAGGAGGTCGGCAAACATCTCGACCATATCAGAGCTTGAGACGTACATGATAGTCATGGAGAGATTATATGATTCGAAGGACGTCCTTTCAGCGCAGGACATGGAGAATCTTTCATATAGCGATATAGCGTATGCACGTGAGCGGTTCAATACTGCGCTTATCTGGTCAAGATTCTTTGATCTGCCCGGGCAAAAATTTGTCATGGATCAGAGTCTGCTGCGTGATGTGTGCACGAAGAAACTCTCTGAGGCTGAAGAAAGGCTGAATTACCTCGAGTTGTATTTCCCGAATAAGAATCTGCGTGACGATCTCCAGAAGTCCTACGTTTATTATAATCAGGGCGAGTACGCCTTATGCATATTCTCAGCCTCCAAGATAAAGGCTGATGCCGACGTCGTCTTGAGCGCAGCTTTCGTACCTGATTCCAATATAGAGCAATTGCTCTCTGAAAAACTCAATGCGGCAAAGAAGGCGATATCACGCCAGGAGCGTTCCAATGTATTTCCGATACTTGGGTATAGTTATTATGAATACGCGAATACGCTGAGATCTACAGATAAATATTCTGCGTTGCTATATTCAGAATATAGTCTTGAACTGAGCAACCTCGACATGTATTTCAGGAAGAAGGACGGATTCATCCCGTCGATAAATTCAATAGATACAGGCAATCTTTATCTCTTTATACTAGGATTATGCGTAGGTGTGATGATAACGATATCTGTATTCATATCGATAAGATTGGTCAGCAAAAGACATAATAAGACAGGTTCTATAAAAAAATCGCGTAAGAAATGATTCTACATTCGTTTCATGTTATAGAAACCCTGGAAGCTGCTCTCTTTCGAGAGCGTCTTCCCGGGAAAAAGAGGTGAGCGCCAAACGAGCATGAACGATTAGAATTGTCCACCTCGATTGTTAATTTCTTATACACTTACAAATCTTGCAGAATATTTAAAGGTTTCGATTGTAACTATTAGAAAATGGTTAAAATATGATGAAATATCGTCCACGCGTGGTGACGAAACTGTTAGATTAGTAAAATGTTTAAATCCGTTCTCATCATCAATCATCGATGCGCAAAAATAATTCTAAAGAGAGAAAGATCGAAAGGCAGAAGAAGGCACATCAATCACTCGACAAATTTTATTCCGAAGACCAGAAGCAGGACGAGATGAAAGCAAAGCATCGCAAGACAATTACGGACATAGAGATGGAGATATTCGAGCATCTGAAAGAACATACGAAAAAGGTTCTGAAGAAACATCAAGAAAAATAATTTGAGACCGTAAATCTTCCGGAAAAATCAGGATAATCATTATAAAGGATATGACATCACTCTAATCTATGAAAATAATATTGTTTTTATCTTTGATCATCACTATTCTCGTGTCAGTGATAATGTCAGCGAACCCTGCCTTTGCATGGACGTCATATACGCACAAATGGATATGCGAGAGAGCAGGCATTGATGCGAAATATTCCGGCATAGATTGTGCTACGGCAGACTATCCGTCGACACAATCGAAATATCATGATGCAAGTTTCGTCAACCATCACTGCTCGTATAATGCGACAGGATGCAAGGCGCGATTGATAGCTGATAAGTTTCTTCTCAATGATACCTTAGATGCTCTTGGCATAGCTGCACATCTATATGCTGATTCTCTGGTGCCTGTGCATTGGTACAGCACAGATTATGATGCATGCCATAAGATATTCGAGGACAAGGTAGAGAAGAGGTTGCAGAATTCGGGCAAGGAGAGGTATGTCCTCTTTGGAAGCTCTTTTGATACATCATCATGGAACATCACGATGCAATGCGTGACGACGGACAAGACGCATCAGACAATCACATTATACGCCGACAATAACTATATGGATGATGTCGCGCGATATGTCGCAGGAAAGATTGGTTCGACTCCTGCGGAAAAGGGTGTCAAGGAATATGATCTGAGCCCTATATTCTATTTTCTTGTGGTATTTATTATTCTTGTCCTGATACTGTTCTTCTATTTCGGATTCAAGAATAAGAAGAGAAAATAATTTCTTATCTCTTCCGAAAGATTTTTATTATGTTCCCACTTTCTCGTACTCATGGTGCAGGATAAGATTTTTGGGACGAACGGTCTTGTTAATAATTATCACTCGCTGAGGGAACGATATGTTTCTGAATTGAATTGTGTAGAGTCGGTTCTGTGGAAAAAGATGCGTCTAAAGGTAATCGAAACCATTGATTCTCCTATCTATGCAGCAATACTATCTAATGCCGGGAGATCTCTTGAAATAGTTGACAAGGCGCATGAATTAATAATGTGCGAAGCTCTTAAGGTGTTATACTATGATTTATTTCAGGAGACAAATAGTGTTGATTATCAGAGTCTTTCAAAGAAATACGCGGGTTATGTCAGATGTTCTTTAGATGCTATCAACTTCAGGAAATTATCCGCGATGGAGTCGGAATTATCCAGGTTCTGGGATATTGAAAGAAAGCTTTCGGAAAAACTCGAGAGAAACGAAGACATCTGGTCAAGCGATATAGATGGTTTCACCTTGAAAAAATCTTCTGATGTGTTCGCATATTTTTTCCTGCTTAATGTGGATTCTTTTGTACCTGGCAACATAAAACAAGTATTGTATGCACGGCAACTTGAAAGAGATATGAATGACGATCTTTCGGATCTGCTTGAGGACCATGATGCAAAAATGCCGAACCCTTTCTTATTGAGGCTGGCTTCGAAAGGATTCTATGATGTGAATGGAAAATATTCTCAAGATGATCTGAAATCTCTTGTCGATTCAACCGATGCCAGAAAAATACAGCAGAATATTGTTGATATAGAGGTGCTTAAGTCAGACAGTGTCCTGAAAAGATATCCTTCTTATTCATGGATTAAATTCTGTAGTGCATAACATTCGCGTTATATCATCTTATCTTATTTGCGTTCATATATCTTCGCAAACGTACTCGCGACAAGTATCGGGAACACAAGGCTTGCTTCTGCTCTGACTTTCACGTTCGGTGCGTTGACTTTTATCTTCGCCCAAGTGATTGCCTCCTGCTGATTCCCTCCGGAGTCAGACGCATCATATTCATTTGCTGTCGTTATGTAGACTGCATAATCAAGTCCTTCACGGAATATGTTCGCATTTAGGACATAATGCTTCGAGGTCCCTCCGCCTAATATTATCGCTCCCGTCTTCTCCGAGTTCAATGCGATACCCACGATCTTTGAATGGTCCCCGACGACATCTATCATGAAATCTTTGCGCTTCTGCTTCTGGAAATGCATAAGGTCCCCCATCGATCCATCCGTCAATGCAGGACAGAATACAGGGATATCGTTCTTGTACGCCCAATATATTATTGAGTCTTCTTTATTTGGATTGTTCTGGATATCTAGTTCACGTCCGAGTTCTTTTATGAATTCAGACGCCATGAACACTTTTCCTGACTGCATATCATTGTATATCCGATCGAAAAACGGATTCATGAACCTCTCAAAATAAAGGTATCTGTCGAATGGCGCAAAGATGTTCCCTATCCTTCCGACACCCTTGTCAAATAGCGTCCTTCCTGATATATCAAATGTTCCGACGACAAACGGCCTCAGGCATTTTATTATATCTTCCTCGATGCCTCCGGCGCTCATGGAAAGCACGTGGACATACTTATTCTTCACAAGGAATCTTATTATCTCCCTGTTCCCAGAACTCACCATATTGGATGTGCATGTAAGGAATATCTTTGTCTTTACTTCATCATGATTGTCCTCTATCATCTGATTCACGATGTCTATAGCCATCCCAAGGTTTGTCGCCTGTATTCCCATGTACTTGAAACTCTCGATGAATTCATCGAAATCGAATTCTTTCTCGAAATCATATCCTTTTATCTCCGGAAAGCCCTCCATAGTCTCATATCTTCGCATGTGCTGCGTATTCTCCTGATAGTCCGATTTTTCGAATGTCATTTTTGCCTCCATATGGATTTTAATATTAACTTTTGTGTTATCGGGCTCGCATCGATCCTTTTGTCAATGTCTTGCCGAGTTATTCGGTATCGATGTATCATCAAAAGCTCGCTAGCCGATAACACCTAAAACAATAATAGAACTATCTACATAAATCTGAAATGCTTATACGTCCCATAGATGAACAATTTATGCATGGAAATAGGAGTATTCGATGGTTTTTAAATGTGACTATTCGACCTCTACGATAGCAGTGGAGATGTATCTTCCGTTTTTGGATTCAGTAGTATAATCTATGTGCCTCATGTGCAAGTTTTTTTTTCGCGCGAATTTGATGGCAGTCTCTGCAGCCTTTGATTGGGCGAACTCTCCACTTTTTGAGTTGCCCGTGGCCGTAATGTATTTTTTTCCGCCGAACATCTGAATTTTTGCCGTACTACTCTGGTTGGCTTTCATCGCCGTATAAAAATCTGTCACCTTTGTATTATGGGATGAATCAGCTGCGGACAGATTTTTTTCAAGTTTTTCTAGCATTTCAACAACCGTTTTGTCACCGGTATTTCCGGCCATTGCCTTAAGAACGCTAAGATTTGTCTTGGCCTCGGATATCCTGCCTTCTGCTATCAGCCTGTCCATCTGGCTTGTTATTTTCACTGCAAAAGCGCCTATCCACGTAGATATCTTTTTGGCCTGTGCATCTTTTGTCATGTTTTGAAGTTCAGGGGAAGATCTCGTATCTGCCAGCATCTGTACATAATTTTTTTCTTCTTGTGTCATATTCTGTGAATATGCCTTGACAAGAAATGCGGAAAGTGCCGCTAACATGGCAAATGTCAAGCCTGCATTGATGAGCCTCCAGTATACCCTCTTGGAAAAGGAGGGTTTCATGAATCCTCCTGTAATCGACGTGTTTATATTCTGTAGATCTTCTGCCACTTTTTCGTCCATGCAAAAACCTATGACCGCTGCTTTATATATTTTTACATCTGTTCGCGCATACAGTAGCATAATCTTTATAAAACGTCGTGCGTTCCTTAGTGTAGCATAGTTTATGCTTATTGTGAGGGATTACCATGACTCTAGTCGGTTTCAGTTTTACGAAAATAAATGCTGAGCGCAAGCCTGCATCTGAACAGAATATAAACGTTGAGAGCAACGCTACAGTGACCAGCATAACAGAGTTGAATTCTATAGATCCAAAGAAGACACTCCTGAAGTTTGATTTCGAATTCACATGCAAGTATGAGCCAGGCGTCGGCAAGATAGTCCTTACTGGAGAGGTCGTAGAGATATATGATAAAGATTTTGCATCGCAGATACTTGAGTATTGGAAGAAGGAGAGCAAGATACATGCTGACGTGCTGCAAGAAGTGTTCAATCTCGTCCTTGCCAGATCGAACATGGAAGCGATAATAATAAGCAAGGATATGGGTCTTCCGTCTCCTATACAGATGCCGCGCATAGATGCAAGGCCTGTAGAGAATAAAGAGCCTAAGATAATCCCTGCCAAGGACTCTAAGGTCGAACAGAAGAAGAAATAATCCTTAAGCGATATATTGGCCTGTTATTCTAGAGTATATCTGTCTTTCTTTTGTATTCAATTTTGCCGAATGCAGTAATTCTGTTAACTGTGATGTTGCCTTTTTCAGCATTTCTTCTAATTCGCCCGGCCTGAAATTGAATTCGTTATCTCCATTTGGAAAATCTCTACGCTCGAATCCTCTCGTTAGAAACTCTTCTCGCATATCGAATACATTCCGTATAAGGCTTATCGTGAATATGCTGCCTTCTGGTGCTTTTTCTAATGTTTCGGAGTCATAGTTTTTTCTCTCGTTCTTGTATTCGACTCTTGTCTTAGGCTCCCAGCCCCAGCTATATTTTCCACTTTTATAATCGTCAGGTCCTGCAATCTGTATTCCAGGAAACACGCCTTCTGGAAACACCTTGTTAGTCCTTGCGAGAATCAGGTATTTGCCTTCTTCATGATGGCTCTCTCTACTGTGTGAAATTTTGACCTTATTTATCTTGACTACAGTATCAATGTCGAATAATAGATCTATTCTTGCGAGTCCGCTTATGTCTGAGCTCATATCTATGAGGCATCTGATATTATTTATAAAGTTTTCTACAAGTTACTATTGTAGAATGGAAAATTTGCCTTGTTCTGGATTAAACCATAACATTTATATTCTGTCATAATCTTTCTTAGTCTATTATTGAGGTTTATTTTGCGGGCTAGCCGTACCTGTATTTAGTACGATTTTTTCGCATTGTCACGCTCGCATCGTGCGTGGAATTGATTGGTTTCCGAATTATGGGTCATCAATGTGTGTTTCGAAGGCTCGCTAGGTGGCAATGCAGTGTGAGTCTGTTGTTGAGGTGTGTTCATATGGCTGTTCCTGAGGTAAAACTTAAGGTCGCTGAGGCGATACAGGATGATGTAACCAAGGGTATTGTCAGGGTAGATTCTGGATACATGAAACAGGTCGGTGTACGATCAGGCGATATTGTTGAGATACAGGGTGGCAGGAAGACTGTCGCAATCGTCGATAGGGCATATCCTGGGGATATAGGACTTAATATAATACGTATGGATGGCCTGATACGAAGGAATGCAAAGACAGGCATAGGCGAGGTCGCCTCTGTACGGAAAGCGAATGTCAAAGAGGCAAAGAAGATAATAATCGCGCCGGCAAAGGAAGGGATTCTTATACGTGCCAATCCTATAATATTCAAACAGGGACTTCTTGGAAGAGCCGTCGTCAAGGGGGACATAGTCTCATTAGGCGGGACAAGGACGAGAAGGAGCGCAATGTCGCAGAGCCCATTCTTCGACGATATATTCAATATAGTAGGCGATGAGGCACTGATGGGATTCGGCCTTGGAGACCTTAAGTTCATGATAGTCGATGTGAGCCCTGCAAAAGAGGCTGTGATAATCACGGACGCGACAGAGGTCGTGTTCAATCCAGAGGCGATACCTGAATTGAAAGAGGATAAGCTGCCTGATGTATCATACGAAGACATAGGCGGTCTCGAGGACGAATTGAAGAAGGTCCGTGAGATGGTCGAGCTTCCACTCAAGCATCCTGAGATATTCGAACGCTTAGGGATAGAGCCTCCGAAGGGTGTACTGCTTCATGGTCCTCCTGGGACTGGAAAGACACTTCTTGCAAAAGCTGTCGCGAATGAGACGCAGTCGAATTTCATACTGATAAACGGCCCTGAGATAATGTCAAAATTCTACGGCGAATCAGAGGCGAACCTGCGAAAGAAGTTCGAGGATGCAGAGAAGAATGCCCCATCGATAATATTCATAGATGAGATAGATGCGATCGCTTCAAAGAGAGAGGAGACGCATGGCGAAGTCGAGAAGAGAGTCGTTGCGCAACTATTGGCGATAATGGACGGCCTTAAGGCAAGAGGAAAAGTCGTCGTCATCGCCGCATCAAACATCCCTAATGCACTTGATCCTGCACTTCGAAGGCCAGGAAGGTTCGATCGGGAGATAGAGATAGGCGTCCCGAGCAAGATGGGAAGA
>Ga0182011_10001012_pt1 | contig 24569 bp, 28 predicted proteins | sample 711E1DmetaG_FD_120481 | JGI IMG/M metagenome (GOLD analysis project Ga0182011, IMG submission 120481) | Permafrost microbial communities from Stordalen Mire, Sweden - 711E1D metaG | ecosystem: Environmental > Terrestrial > Soil > Wetlands > Permafrost | place: Sweden: Stordalen | collected...
ACCATTTCTTCTAAAAGGCCCTGGAACTCGGAAAGGGGAATTTCAAGAATAGGATCGTCTGGCGGTACAATATCGGCTTTGGGTGATGTCCCAAAGGCTTTTATTCTAGTATTGACTATTTCTGACATACTGAAGCACTCCCTTCTCGGGAATCCCTGTCAAGGCATTACGAGTGCCTTGGCCGGAACCAATTTTTCTATTTCAATTGGATTTGCATGATGTAGCCAATAATATTAAACATTATGCTAACACAGATCCTGGGATACCATGTTCGGAACTTTCGATGTAATCCCTAAACGCAAGCGCATTACCTTCTTCAAGTTTGGAAAGCTTTGGGTCTTCAAGCAATTTTTCGATAACCGTGCGTTATTCGATGCGTTGCTGAACTATTACAACAAAGATCTGTTCCGCTTCGAGTTCAAATACACTGGTGCGAGGAACAATGCACTCAAGCTCCTGGAACGCAACGGTTTCGACTATGACCTGGTGGAAGACCTGAAAGGCTACGTGGTTGAGCTCTCTAAAACCTCAAAATATGCCCCGATCCTAAAAAATTCCGTGGCCTTTAAGGAGACTGCCAACGGGAGAATATTCCTGATGAAGGACCTGGCGGCTGTTGAGGAGGCGGTGAGCCTGGGTGCAAAAATAGTAGACGGCGAGGTTACCTTCTGATCACTTAGCGGTTATATCCTTCAGCCTCTGGATGGACTTCATGTTCTGGGTGGCCTCACTGTTTTTCACATCTTCATAGTGCTTTATGATCTCTCCAATGGGTACGCCAAGCTTGTAGACTTTCATTGGTCGACCTTTCCCACCAACTTTAACATCGCGTTCCTCGACCCAGTTGTTTTCGCGTAGTGTACGCATCCCAATGCTAACTTCGGGCTGCCTCAGATTTGTTCCCATTTCGATCTCCCGGGAGGTTACCTCATCCGTGTTTGTGAGATAAGTTATCATTGTGGCTACATTTCTTGGCACATTTATACTTCGCAGTGCTTCAACGAACTTCAGATCTTTTTCGTCCAACTCTTTAACGACAGATTGCTTTATTATAATCCCTCGTTCTTTATAGATAAGCTGGTCATATATAAATATTTTCTTTAAATATAGAATATAACGCTCAGGTCATCTGATTCTCGAAATGATTCTATGACATTACGACTTATTCAGGAAAAAAATGTCCCAGAAAAATCTATGGAGCCTCATATCCTGTGGTGTAGTAGCTATTACCGGTACCAAACCGCTAGCATACATTTTTAGAACAAATCATAAGAGTCTTGGTCTCCGGCTCCATCAAGTGCCTATCAAGCAAAATGGTAGTACCACATCATTGCCTCACATCCTGGATAATGTGGTACTACTCTTGCAGTGGCCTCTGAGTTCTGGGTAGGATTGCAACAGCCCCTTGCAAGGCATCTTCTCCGGCAGGTATCCTTGCAGCAGGGTCCTTTACCATGTTATCTCACGACCTTTAGATCATCGGTGGCCGGGCCTATTTATTCATCAAGCCCGGAGATCATTGGTTATAGGTCATTACAGAAATTAATTTACTTTATTTTATGAAAATAGCGAATCCGCCTTCTAAATATCTTCTTGGCGGCAAAACTCATCAAAATCCATGTACTTATCCTTCTCTTTGAGGAACCGCCTGTACTCAGCATCGGCGTAATCTTCTTCTTTAGTAAGGACTTCTCTGGCAACTTCGGCAGCCATATTTAAACCTCTATATCCCATTTTATTCCTCTTTCTTTATAACTCTACCTATAGTCCGAATCCCCGGATCTCGAAAACATCTTTGAGATGAAAACCGTATCTTCTTCAATGAAATACTCTGCTCGATGCCTTCCAATTCTCATCCGATAAAGCGGAGGTTTTTTTCCTTTCTCTCTTATAATATCGCATTGCGGTCTGGGTGTGTATGGGTCATGCCTGAGTTCATTGATGTGATCCTTGATCATTCTGGCATCGTTTTTATCCAGACTCTTCATGTACTTCTGTGCCCGCTGTGAGATCGCTACTTTGAACGCCACAAAACCGCCCCTATGCCCCCTTATCCTTTTCCATTTCCTCAGTCACAAGCCTGAATATGTCTGGGTATTTTTTTGATAATCCTTCTTCGATTAAGGTTTCTGCTTCTTCGCTTTTAGAGTAGTCTGGCACGGTTTTTTTCAGATAGTACATTATAGCAGATACTCGTGGTGACCAGAAAGACACTCTTGGACGTTCTTTATAGGCTATCCTCACAGATTCATGAACAAGTGAAGTATTTATAACTTGTGAACTTGTGTCATTGGTATGATCTAAGTTGTTCTCTTGTGAAACAACTTGTGAACTTATAACTTGTTCAGTTTGATCCCTTTTCTTATCAAGTTTCTTCTCAATAAGGTCCATCATAGATGCTTTTCCGCCAGTTTCTTCTTTCTTCGGGGTCATCCAATCACCTCTTCTGCTAATTTTTCGTATGCTTTAGCACCAGTAGATTCAGGATCGGTCAGATAGATTGGCTGTCCATAACTAGGTGCATCAGCCAACCTAATGTTTCGAGGGATAACAGTTCTGAATACCTCTTCACCAAAACGTCTCCTTATCCTCTCTGCTATGTCTTTACTCGGATTTGTTCGAGCGTCGTACATCGTCAGAAGAAACCTCTTCTTCATCTTGTGACCAAGTTCGTTGGTTACAATGTCGATCATGTCCATGAGCATCGCCAAGCCCTCTAATGCGAAGAATTCTACCTGGACGGGTATCATAATAGTGTCACAAGCAACGAGTCCGTTCAATGTCAGGTAACCGAGGCTGGGCGGGGTGTCAATAATAATGTAGTCATATCCATCCGAAAGTTTTCTTCTTAGGATGGTTTCTCTGTCGATTATATTTGCCATATCTCGCTCGGCTTTCGAGAGTTGATTGTTCGTTGGAGCGATATCTAGACCTGGGATCATGGTGGGCATAATGAGATCTTGAATTGCAAGATCACCCATTAGCACGTCATACATCGTTTTTTCTAAATGCCACTTATCGATCCCGAAGTGTGTCGTGGAAGACCCTTGAGGATCTATATCAACCAGCAAGACTTTTTTTCCATTCACGGCAAGATAGGTTGATAAGTTGACTGCAGTGGTGGTTTTTGAACATCCACCTTTTTGATTTGCTACTGCGATAACCTCCATAGCAACATGGTGGACTGCTGAGTTTATAATACTTACCAAGGTATGCGCTTATAACTTGTGAACGAACTTATAAGTTATTAACTTATAAGTTGGTTCGTTAATAACTACATTTTTTGGAAAGGTATCAAAAACTATATATCTCGGCAATTGTCTATATAGTATTCGGTGAAAGTCGATACATCACCCTAACACCCAATTTACCGTCGGCTTTCCCCTCCTTATATTCTTGATCTCAGCACTTCTTTATACCACAATTTCCATCATCCAGTCATTGTCAGCCATATCATTCCAAAAGATAACCCATAAAAGGTTGCATGGAGTTAGGCCCGTTGGCTGGCCGGGCCGATGATCTCCGACTTTCGGGCTTCAAGTCACTTGTTCTATGGCATTATGGAAAAAGTTTAGAAAATGCCACAGAACTTTCCCCAGGATGCAGGCAGAACTTGTAAGTTATACATATCACCTTATACAATCCTCCAAATCGGCCTAAATCCCCTTCTGGCAAAGTGCTCATTCTATATCATGTAAGAATGGTAATCAAGTTTTCTTGAGTGGTTGCTGATATCGATCAATTGATTTTACTGCTATCGATTCCGGGAATGTGGAACTTGGCGCGCAACATAATGGAGTTCAACTTCAAGTTTGCCTTTATAATAATTTGTCTAGGACCACAAAATAGCCAGAAAAAAGAGAACAACTTGCAGGTTGTATATACCATGCAATATCAGAGTATCCATCGTCTTCTTGGGCGTCTGATCAAATCCTTGATAGAATCTGATTCTTCGTTGAATTGTAGTCCTCCTGCGTAATGAGTCCAGCGTCCAGCATCTTCTTAAGTTGCTCCAGTTTCTGTAGGTTGTCGGTCGGTTCTATCGATGATTGATTTGATGGCGTGCTACCGGAACCGTAGACATTTGAAGACGCATTGGTTGAAATGGAAGATAGTGATACGATTTGGCTTACATTCTTTGCGTCGACGATTACCGCCTGGCTTCCGTTTAATGTGAACGGAGCTAGGCTATTGTTCTTCGGCAGGATCTTGACAGGTTTCTGATAGGCAACTATGTAGCTGAAGCTATTCTTGGGATCGTACACCACTCCGAAAGTGTTATTGCCTACTGATGAGACGGTTGCCGTTGCAGTGTCGACGTCTAAAGAGACCCCATTGTTAACAACTTCTGAGAGTAACGGCCCCGATTCTAGGTGCAGTCCTATCTGAGCTGGCGAGTCGGATGGCTTCCTCAAAGACCCCAACAGGAGAGGAGTCTTCGATGCTGATTGCACTGTTAGCGGCTGGTCATATCCACCGGAATACAGTTTATGGCAGACATAGACGCATTTCATTAAATCGAGTACTGATTGCTTGAACGCATCGGTAATTTCCGTTTCCGGTTCCCCTTTCGAATTATATTGCCCTGTTTCTTCAGATATAGTACCATGCAATCTGAGATACGCTAAAGCAAAGATGGCCTGATATAGACTTCGATCCTCCCCCATGTTTCCACTTAGAAGTTCAACGAAGTCTGTACATCTAGCACCGAGTGTAATCTTGTCCTTTGGGGATATTGGGGATAGCGTAATCTTACTGCCGGGTCCGATTTGCTCGCCTGCCGGAGTCACAAGCCCCTGTTCAGAAGGCGTGGCTGCCTCAGTCTCAGGAACAAGGTTATTTTGAGGGTTGGGAATTCCTAGATTTGCGGGGGTATTCTGGACATATGGGGAGCTATATCCTGTATATGGGGAATAGGGACTTGAAGATGCCTTACAGCCGCCATTGGTGTATCCACTGGTTTTCATCCAATTCATGGCAGTAGTGTAGTCAACTTTTGAAGGGAATTGCCCGAACATATAATTCCCAGTTGGCTCTTTTGATACGGTACAGCAATCCGTGTCTCCCGTACAATAGACATTATATTCGGCTATTGAAGGAGCTGACGCCAGACACCCGCCATATCCACCATATCCATTTGATTTCATCCAATTCATGGCAGTAGTATAGTCTACATTGGCTAACTGTTGGAACATATAGTTCCCTGAAGGTTCTTTTGCAACTGTGCAGCAACTATTATCCCCCGTACAGTAAACGCCCCAAACTGCAGGTTCAGTAGTTGATCCGGCATATGAAGATCCCTGATTCATGGTGGGGCCAAAATAGTCGGATGGAGATTCCGTGAAAGATATGCTCATGCCTTCGTTTGGATTTCCTTGTTCGGATGGGCCACCTTCACTAGATGGGCATTGTTCCCCGCCTCCGCAATTGCAGCCAGGAATACCGCAGTTGCAGCCTAGTTGACAACTACACTGAACTGGTGACAGCAATACTGCTGCCAGACATATGGCTATTGCCGCTACTTGAAGAAAGTGCAATCTTCTCCCTCTTTATTTATAACGAAGTAGTTTCAAGAATAAAGACTATTTGGAGTGGATATGAGATGAACAAATTTTGGAATAATCGCAATAATTCTGCTGCTTTCAGGTATTGGATTAGCATCTACTGTCAAGTTGGAATTCTTGGAGACCTGCGTGCGGGGTTCTCATCCCCCGCACGTGAATATCAATAGCAGTAAATTTTCGTTCTCATTGTTACTGGTAGAGAACATCATGGGGCGGAGATCCGCGTCGTCATCGTCTGGGGCTCGCATGTAGGATGAGTCTGTAGCCCCTTCTGCGACGTTAGCGCCCTCTTTCTCTTTTTCCTTACCAGGACCCTCCCCATCCACGTCCAGGGCCGGGGCCACAGGGGGGTTACAGGCTCTAGGGCCTTCAGCTCGTCTAGGGCTGGCTGGCATCGTTCGAGCAGACTGTCCAGGCTTGCGATATCCTTCTTCCAGCCACTCGATTATCTCTGCCGCTACGGCGCTCTCTGCCTGCATCTTGGGGTGACTGGCTAGGTCGACAGGATCGAGATTGCGTTCCCTTTCGATCAGCGCAGAAGCAACCTGCTTTTTCCTTCGCTTGGCTCGCATAATATTGTTGGCTCGTTCTTGTCGCATTCGAAGAAGGCCATAATGAGTCTGGTTGTCATCGTTTAGCTAGGGGGATCAAAGAACTTGAAAGATCAATGCCTAAAAAAGACTCCTAAATCATTCTGTTATTTCATAAGCCCTGCTGTAGTAATCCTCAGATAGAGCAGAAATCATGTCGGCGATGGGGACACTAATACCGAATTCCTTTTCTAGATCACCTATTCCTTCATCCAAATCTGTTACCCACACCTTTAAAGAGAGTTCAACCTCATGATCGTACTGTGACTTAATTTCGTTGTAAATAACGTTAAAATCGAGGCCAGTTACGACCAATTTCGTGCAATCTTCAAGATCTCCAGGTCGATGAGCAAGTATCTTCATCGCGAAGATATCTTCGAGAGAGGCATACTTAAGTTCTAACTGCCCAAACTGTAAAATCTTTTTCCCTCTATTCAACATTTCTGGCGTTAATCCAAACCCGTTAGAAATCTTGCCTGCAAAAACATCGATTGTATGTACCCCTTTGACTAAAATTCGCTCCAGGACTAATCTTTTGTGTCTTTCTTCTGGAAACTTGAGTTCGAACCCAATTCTCTCCGCGCCATCTGATAGAATAGTCCTATCCTCTTGTGAGATACATACAATATCAATGTCCTTGGTTGCGTTCTTCAAATCAAATTCTAGTAAGGCCGCTCCGCCAATAACTAGAGCTTGGACTGGAGCCTCTAATTGATTTCCCAATTCGCCGAAAATCTCGATGATCTCTTTCCGATTAGAGAGCATAAACAGTCATCCTATCCATCACTTCTTCATAAGAAGGATATCCCTTGATATGCTTATGCTTAAGAATTGCGCGTATATCTCTCATCATCGGATGTTTTATACTTTTTAGTTCATGCCTATTTTTTAAATAAAATAATATACAAAGCACCCTATCTTGAATTTCGTTAGCTGAATCTAAAGAATGGACAAAAACATCTCTTATCGATAATTCCCTTTTCGGCAAAGTATAATAGTTGCTTATCGTCATAAGGAAAAGCTGAATCCCATATTTTCCGTAGGCACTAAACGAAGTAGGGGTTGCATCTAACTGCCTGATGCTCTTAAATAGCAAATTATTTCCATAGTCTTTGATCAATAGTCCGCCTATGGGGACTTTCGTTAGACTTTCGATCTCTGAAAGAGGGACTAAAAACTCTTTTAATTCCCCCCAAAGAGTGTAATTAAAAGAGTATTGAAACGCATTTCCTTTATTCTTAATTTTTCTAACTATGCCTAGCTTAGCAAAATACCTCAAAAAATAATACACGGATCTCTTTGGAATACCGGACCCCCTACTGAGTTCCTCCACGCTTTTTGGAACTTGATTAACACTGGATAGAAGTGATATCCTTTTACCTGCAAGCACTCTCTCAAAAGGAGCTGTGTGATGGGTATAATACAATTTCTTAAAACTTTGCGCTTGTTGCGAAATAGATAGAACAATCCTATTATGTTCTTTATCGATTAGTCCTTTATTCTCTAGGCGATCTAAAATTTTATATATTGAAGTTGATTTTATGTTGAGTGCTGCAGCTAGATCAGTGGGCTCCAACGCCACCTCCGAGCGCACTACCTCGATAAGGAGACATACCTCTTTTTCGCTGAGACGCATAATTGCAATGAAAGAACAAAACTATATATAATTTTGTCCCTACATTGCAAAGTTACCATAGAGCTATTTATGAACAATCTCTCTTTATTGAATCTAAATTGTTATGTTCTTGTTTTAATCTACAATAGTTGACACATCAAATAACCATTTCATGAAATTTTAAATAATTTGCAGATTATTTTGGTAAATGCCAAGGATACATAGACCACCTTGGGATACCCTTGGGTTCACCTTGGGATCACCATGACACTACTATAGTTCAAGTGCGGGGCTTCATCTCACGCACATGAACATCGAAGCAGTAATTGAGGATCTCAAAGTTGTACGTACTCATTAGATTATTACATATACTTGATTATAAAACCTCTAAATTCGTTTTAAGAGGCTAGGATATTTTCCCATGAAAGAGATGTCAACAGATATCACTTTCATTTTTCGGGCATAAGTCTCCGTCCTGATCTTTAGGCTCATGTGGGTTTTATAAATACAATTTTGACCCCTATAAAGCATGGGTTGCGCTCCAGATATAGGACCATCGGAAACGATAGCAGTCGGAAAAGCTGACCACTATCAGAGAGACGATCAAGTCAACTTGCGCAGAATTCCATAGTCTTTGGAATAGGGAGTTTGCCAGAAGCAAAAATAGGGCTTGTTAAGGGGATGCCGAAAATAGAGTGGGGTTCATGCGAGTTACACATACCACACCAAGGAGATGATGAGTGGGGCCGTGCCATAGAAAGCTGTATGTGAGCATGGCCTGATTACGCTAGGGGTAGGGTTTTAATTATGGAGGACTGAATTCAGGTTGCTCCGTACAGTTTTAGTTGTAGGATGGTCCTCGCCCCGGCGTTTTTGGCATATATCAAGGGCCCTCTCGTAACATTTCCTGGCTTCCTTCAGTTCACCCAGGTCTCGCAGTACCGATCCGAGGTTGTAGACATCCGTGGCCACGTTAGGATTGTTCGGTCCATAGACCTTCTCATCGATTTTTAGAGCCCTCTCGAGATATTTCCTGGCTTCCTTCAGTTCACCCAGGTCTCGCAGTACCATTCCGATGTTGTTGACTCTTATAGCCACGTTAGGATGGTCCGGTCCATAGGCTGTTTCGTCGATCTTGAGGGCCCTCTCGTAACATTTCCTGGCTTCCTTCAGTTCACCCAGGTCTCGCAGTACCATTCCGATGTTGTTGACGTCCGTGGCCACGTTATGATGGTCCAGTCCGTAGACCTTCTCATCGATCTTTAGAGCCCTCTCGAGGTATATCCTGGCTTCCTTCAGTTCACCCAGGTCTCGCAGTACCGATCCGATGTTGTTGACGTCCCTAGCCACGTTAGGATGGTCCGGTCCATAGGCTGTTTCGTCGATCTTTAGGGCCCTCTCGAGGTATATCCTGGCTTCCTGCAGTTCTCCTAAATCTTGCAGTACCGATCCGATGTTGTTGACGTCCCTAGCCACGTTAGGATGGTCCGGTCCATAGGCTGTTTCGTCGATCTTTAGAGCCCTCTCGTAACATTTCCTGGCTTCCTTCAGTTCACCCAGGGCTTGCAGCACCAATCCGAGGTTGTTGACATACGTGGCCACGTTGGGATGGTCCGGTCCATGGGCTGTTTCGTCGATCTTTAGAGCCCTCTCGTAACATTTCCTGGCTCCCTTCAGTTCGCCCAGGTCTCGCAGCACCATTCCGATGTTGTTGACTCTTATAGCCACGTTAGGATGGTCCGGTCCATAGGCGGTTTCGTCGATCTTTAGAGCCCTCTCGAGGTATATCCTGGCTTCCTGCAGTTCGCCCAGTTCTTGCAGTACCATTCCGATGTTGTTGACTCTTATAGCCACGTTAGGATGGTCCGGTCCATAGGCTGTTTCGTCGATCTTGAGAGCCCTTTTGAGGATTCCTTTAGCCCGTTCATAATCCGCTAGATTATGCAAATACATTCCCAGGTTGTTCCACAAAGACCCTGTTATCTGCAGTTTCGACCTTTCAGCTGCTAGGGCTATGGTGTCCAGATGCTCTCGCAGAGGCTTCATATTTTCAGGTAGGCCACTTTTCAAAGCCTCCGTTGTGAGCGTGACCATCGCTCCCGCTAAGGAAGATAAAACGCTTTCCTCGGTGTCGTGATCTTGAAGGCGTGCAAACTCTGCTAACAGACTGTGCATCCTCCGGCCGTCCTCCGCTCGATCCATCAGACCCAGGCTGTCTAGCTTACGTAACGCTCTATCCAGTTCATAATCCGGCACATTTGCCCCTACAGCGTTGGCGAGCAGCGATAGAGGTATCGGTGTATTGGGAGCACAGTACCCTCCCAATCTGAACAGCTGTTTTGCCAGCTCATCGCTCCCGGTAAGCTGCTGCCAGCTCAACGAGAATGTCTCAATCAGGCTGGTAATGTGTTTTGTTGGACTATGGTCGGCCCAATCCCTAAGAGAAGTGTGCTCCAGGGCCGACCCTGCTTTCTGGAGCTCTACCAGATAACCCTCGATAGACAGATTCGACCTGTCCGCCAAATAGCGTCCAGCCAGGTCCAGAGCTAGCGGCAGGTCTCCTAAATAGCCTGCCAGCGTGCCTAATGACTCGTTTGTCTCCGCTTTCAGCTTGGGAGCCAACTTACGCAAAAGTTCGATGCTCTGGCTCCTGGAGAGCACCTCGAGTCTCCTGACCTTCAGCCCCAGGTCCGGCGGCCAGTTCTCTCGTCGAGAGGTTACCAACAGCCTGTTCGGCTGGAGCTTCGGCAGCCATGTCTGTAGCACATCTAGGTCTTCGACATTATCAAGCACTATAAGCCTCCGACCACCGTCCTCCTGCCAGGCGTTCAATGTGGCCTGCACCTGCTCAGGGAGCTTGTCGGGCCAGCAGGGAAGGTTCATGACCTGGCCGTTCTCGACGACCTCAGCCTGCATATCCAGGTTGGCCTGAAGCCAATGTACGCCCTGGAAGAACCGGCCATAACGACAGCATAACTCAACTGCCAGCTGAGTCTTGCCGATGCCACCCATGCCGTTAACCACAACTTCCGCCTGATCCGAGCCCTCGCTACCTTCCTGGGCATACAGCAAAGCTCGAGCAAGCCCCAACAGATCCTCCTGCCGACCGGTGAAGACTGCATTGGGCGAAAAGGGTAACCTGGTTCCAGGTGGCAGCGATCCACGATCAGCCAGAACCTCCGGGGAAGGCAATGCTGGTGGTCGGTAGGGAGGCTTCAGAAGCTTTAGGATCTCAGGTGGGAGCACCAGACTACCAGCTACTATACCTCCGGAGACGCTTCCCCCGATGGCTATGCCTCCGTTCGATGCTATGGTGACCCTGCCCGAGCTCATGGCCTGCTGGAGTTCTTGGATATCCTTGGGGCGCACTGCGCCTGAGGCCAGGCACTTCAAGGTCTCGGCCAGGGGATCGGGATTCGAAGACATCTACTGCTCGGGCTTCTTGTCGTAGCGATGGTAGCCTGCATTGACCGTACCGCCCGAGACGTCGCCCCCGATGGCTATGCCGCCGTGGTCGGCGATAGTGACCCTCGACTCGCGTTTGGTTTTGGAGATGACTATGCTCCGAATTTCGTTGACGGTCTCATCAGGCATGCTTTCCAAGAGCCTCTTCAGGTCTCTGGGCAGTGCGTCTTTGGCTAGGGAATCACCATCAGCAACATCTTTTAAAGTCGATGACACTTCGGGTTTCTTATCAGCCCAGGGTTTGAGCTTGCCCCAGACCTCTTTTGCCCTATTCCAGGCGTCCTCGCCTATCTTCTCGCCCACAGCCTCCATGGCTTTCTGGCCAGCCGCAGCAGCGGGCCCTATCAGATAGGGTAACGCAGGAGTCAGCAATCCGGCCAGCTGTTGTGCAAATGCAGCTTCGACGATCATGTGATCTCAACAGCAAGCTTAATTTGTCATAAACTATTACTTTTTTTTGGTCTAAGAATGTTATAGACGAGAGCATCTGGACCCTCCAGACGCAATCCTTAGCCTCTATACCTCCAATATTAGCGCAGATGCAGATCTCATAGGAGTTCAAAACGATGAAACGGTCTAAAGGGACTGGTACGGACCTCGAATTAGATGGCTATCGGAATGGGTCAGCAGAGGCCAGCGGAGAGCCTCCGGAGCCTGTTTCGAGCCAGAAGGTATCAGCCGATCGCAGCGGCGTGGCCGTTGGTCGCGATGTTCATGATAGCAACATTGTGATCATAAACGAGAGAAATCCTTCTGAGATTCTGGAGCTATTGAAGCAGAAGAAAGGATTGCATATACCCTACGCCCGAAACATCAATTTCACCGGCCGAGACACGCTGCTAACCGACCTTCAGGCCGCTGTGCTATCAGGAGATAAGGTGGCCCTGACACATGTCAAAGCCCTGACCGGCATGGGTGGCATCGGCAAGACCCAGCTGGCCCTGGAGTACTCCTATCGCTATCAAGACGACTATGACATCGTATGGTGGCTGCGTTCGGAGCTGCCATCCTCGATGCTCGATGATTACGCTCTAATGACCACGAACCTGAAGTTGCCAGGTTGGGATAGCGGAGATCCGAACTGTATGGCTGGAGCAGCTAAAAGCTTTTTAGAGATGCATTCTCGGTGGCTATTGGTCTTCGACAATGCCCAGGATCCCCAAAGCCTTAAACCTTACCTGCCTCACGGCGGCGGAGGCCATGTGATCATAACCTCTCGCAACCCGGCGTGGGGCAATCTGGCCCGGCCAATGGTGGTATCCAAATTCGAGCGCTCGGAATCGATCGAGTTTTTGTTTAAGCGCACTGGCCAGGGAGACAGAAAGGCGGCTGGCGATCTGGCTGAGGCGTTGGGCGACCTGCCGCTGGCCCTGGAGCAAGCTGGGGCTTATATGGAAACCACCGCCAAGCCGCTGGCCGATTATCTGAAAGCATTCCAGGAGCGGAGGCTGGTGGTGCTGGCTAAAGGTGAGCCCAGCGATTATCCTGAGACTGTAGCCACCACTTGGAACATATCGTTTCAGGCGGTTCAAGAGGATTATCCGGTCGCCAGTGAGTTGCTGCGGCTGTTCTCGTATCTTGCACCTGATGACATACCTCTTACGTACCTAGTCAAAGGTTCTAGGCAGCTGCCGGATAGCATGGCCTCTGTCCTACAGAACGAGGATGGACGGGATACGGCTATAGCAGCGCTCAGGCGCTATTCGCTGATCACCATAAGCGGGGATACGATCTCAGTACATAGGCTTGTGCAGACGGTAACCCGTGAGGCTATGGCTCTTCAGGAGCAGAAGGAATGGGCTGGAACGGCTGTTAAGCTGCTAAATGACGTATTTCCCAAGGATCATATCGATAACGTGAAGATCTGGCCGGAGTGTTCCATTCTGCTGCCTCATATCCTGGCGGCTACAGGGTATGCCGAAAAGCTGAGCATGGAGCCTGAGGCTACAGGACGGTTGCTGAACGAGAGTGGCCTGTACTTGCAGACGCTTGGGCGGTTTGTAGAGGCCAGATCTGTTATAGAGAAAGCTCTAAAGATCGACGAGAAGGTCTACGGGCCGGACCATCCCACAGTGGCTATAAGAGTCAACAACCTCGGTGGAGTCCTGCAAGCCCTGGGTGAACTGCAGGAAGCCAGGATATACTTCGAGAGGGCTATCAAGATCGGCGAAACAGCCTATGGACCGGACCATCCTAACGTGGCCATAAGAGCCAACAACCTCGGAATGGTATTGCGAGACATGGGTGAACTGCAGGAAGCCAGGATATACCTCGAGAGGGCCCTCAAGATCGACGAAACAGCCTATGGACCGGACCATCCTAATGTGGCTCGTAACGTCAACAACCTCGGAATGGTACTGCGTAGACATGGGTGAACTGCAGGAAGCCAGGATATACCTCGAGAGGGCCCTCAAGATCGACGAAACAGCCTATGGACCGGACCATCCTAACATGGCCATAAGAGCCAACAACCTCGGAATGGTATTGCGAGACATGGGTGAACTGCAGGAAGCCAGGATATACCTCGAGAGGGCTCTTGATATATGCCAAAAACGCCTGGGCGAGGACCATCCTACAACTAAAACTGTGCGGGGCAATCTAGAGTCGTTTAGAAGCAAGGAGTAAAACCACCTGATGTTTACATATCGTCCCAGGCGGATAGAACGCACTTCGCAGTGCCTTCAAGCATATTCTGGCCACAGTGGCATTTTTCATACACGCCATAGTGATGATCTCTCATGGCTTCGATTTATGCAGGGCCAGAGCTCGGTTGCTCTTTGCGTGTGACTTCGATGGCTCCGCCCTCTGTTCATCGACCTGGAGGAAGGAAGCCAGGCTCATAGAGCCCAGGCCGATGGTTGGCCTGAATGTCCTGGAACTTCAGACGGCCAAGGAGATCTTAGCCGAAGTATTCCATACCCGGCCGGATCTAGGTTTCGATTTCCGGCACCAACACGAAAGTTGACAATTGTTATCTGTTCAGCTAATTTCAGAATGTAGATCTCTGGCCCCTCCCGTTAAACTTCATAAAAATAGTTTGATTTTAGTTCCATCTAGTTTTCTTGCAATCGGCAATAATCGATATACTGCGCCACATTTAGTGTTTATGTGGATTTTCCCATCACGAAATGCTATTCTGCCAAAATAAAACAAATATCGACCGACATCACGTTTTTGCCTCCGCGCAGAGTCTTACATTACGAGCCAGAAACATATTCATAATAATGTGCGGATAGAATGGAAAGCCGCTACATATCGTTTTTGGGTCGATTTTCATGCGTCCGATTTTTTTTCGCTGATGGCGATTTCGGAGCTGACTTTTTAGTCGTTTGGAAGTCGAGCTATTCCATAGTTTATGTGCACAGAATACCGTTTTTTGGGCCTTTTCGAGGAATGAAAAGGTATCACTTCGATATAAGTGTTCATGATGCCGTTTTAGAAAATGTGTAACAGATTTTAGTACAAGCGATAAAGCCATTCGCAGTTACTCAAAAATTTCAGGATGTAATCCGGTCGGTTGAATACACTCACTTTAGTAATATAATTAAAATTAACAATTGTTAACTTACGACTCTGGCGCGGAAAGGTTGACCTCGATCCGGCCGCGTGCACGTTCTGGCTGGTCACGACAAAGCTCCATCTGGCCGGAGTCGGGTACTAACTTCTACGTAGGAGATCGCTCCCAGGCTTGCCACAGGCTTCACCAAGCGCCCAAATCCGGGCTTTATGCCATATGGAGGATATATATTGGTCTGCTGCTATAAGATCGTGTCTTAAAATCAATTTTAAACGAACCGGGAATAAAAATGGAACGCAGATCAAAACTATTAAGAACTGTCGATATCAATTTGTTGGACATGGAGTTTGAAACATTACCGACGATGGATGCGGAGGCAGATCGAATTATAGCCAATTCGATAGTCGACCCATCTGTTGGCATTGAAGCTTATACAAAAAATTTGGGTGACCAACTAAGCGGTGTTTATGGGGCGGCATTAAGCCCGGATCTATTGGCTCAGTATGGGATCGAGGCTGGAAAATGGGCTATAGAACATCCGGCAGAAACATGTATTATAGTCCAAAAAGTGGGAGGTGCGTTCAAGCGGGTCTATCATGACCTCGCGGCTGGAAAAAAGGCACCCATCAAAGAAGAGTTCCGGCATAGTCTAGATTTCTCACGCGCCGAGAATTCCATGTACGCCGCTCTTTTGTAGTGTAGCACATAGCAGATTTTATGGTGCAATGCTACACTACCAATCCCGTCCCAGTGGCAGTATCAGTGTCTCAGGTAAAACAAGAATTTGCGATGCCTTCCAGGGAGGCGATTAGCGCGGTATCGCTCGCCGTGCCAGGTATCGCAACGCGGGCTCTTCGCTGTCACCCAGGCTCCCTCGTGCTGACAGGATCCCCGCCTCCATGGTGTCCCTGGTCGCCAGGGCGGCCGTCATGATTGCCTCCAGCGCCTTCATCCTGGGCTGCCAAACGCTTCTTTTCCATGGTGTGCGCACGGAAACTCTCCAGGCATTCCCGCATCACGGGTGAAAATTCAGGGTTCGGGTGGCGATTGGGATTCGTTCGCCACAAGGCGTAATCGGCCAGGGTTTCGATGCGGCAGACGCTGTTCTCTTCCAGCGCATGCAATCGCTTATCGAGTGTAGCAGCGCTCATTGTAATCCACCCCGACATTCGTCCAGCCAGCGGAGTTTAATTTGGATCGCGTTCGGGTTCGGCGGCTCTGGGTCATCATACCAACGCAAACGGACCTTTGGCGGTTCTTCTTGCAGCCTTTCGAGGTCTTCTAGCCGTTTATTCAAAGAATCGGTTTTCATTTTTCATCAATCCATTCCAATTTAAACATACGACTGCGAGGGATCCGGCGCTCAATCCGGTCACTCGCTGGCGTGCCGTCTTCGTTCAACCACTGGTGAGCAACCGTGACCATGTCCTGCTCCGGGTCGTCTTCCAGCGCCGAGAGTCGCCGGGAAAGACTATCTGCTTTCATAGTCATCCCCCTACCCATCATCCGCATACAACTTGTCAAAATAGTCCCGGCATTGGGCTAGCTTGGCTGCTTTTCGGGCCTCACGTTCGGGCGTCATTGGCACGGGGCATGTCCACTCCCGGCCCTGGAGAAGAGTGTTACACTTCACAAGGCGGCGTCGCCAATCGCATTCAAGATCTAGGACAGGGGCGCGCTGGGCCTCCAAGGTGTTGAGCCGCTTGTTTAATTTTTCAACGTGGCCCATATTTAGCCTCCAGGCCTTTGAGGAAGTCGGTTTCCTCCGGTGTCAACTCCCGTTGGCCGCTTTTGGCCCTTATGACCATCTCTTTGAGCTGGTAGAGCTCTGCATCCGTGTATTTCTCGAAGATTGAATGGGGGTTGTTTGTGGACACATGCCTGGATTCCAGATCTGCTACCCGTTTCTGCAAATTTTGGGTCCTCATTTCTTGGTCTCCTTCGCTTTTTCCAGGGCAGCAAGCCGCTGCTCGATGTCACTGAGCTTATCTAGCTCCCATGCCTTCAGCCAGCAGCCCATGAGCTGAGCTATCCGGCCAGCATATTCCAGCTCAGACCCTTCCTGAAATGCCTTTGAGGTGATTCTTTGAATCACACGACGCACGTCTTTTGGCTCTCTTAGAGTAACACCACGTGCGGATTTAGGGGTATTATTCTCTGTCATTTATGAACCTCTTGTCATTGAAATTGATCCAAACCCCCCGGCCCCCCGGATCCATCGTATGCAGGATTTACATTGATCAGTCATCTCTAGCCTCGGCGGAGCCGTCGTAGGCTCGCTTATCGTAGTCCTTCCCCTGGGTTCGAGCCTTCCTCGCTGCGTTACGGGCATTCTCTTTCACGATCTTTTTTTTCTTCATGCCTTCGCCTCGCTGTCTCCAAGCTTCTTTTGAGAATCGGCTTTGTCGGGCTCTGGAGGTGGCCCATCCCTACGGCAAGGCTCGCAGATATAGCCGCCTTGAAAATGTATCCCCAAATCATAGCTGAAATTCTGTCCACACAACAGGCAATGCCGCTTCTTCATTCCAGTCTTGAACTTCTGGAAGCCAGGATCTTCTTTTGCGGGCTTCTTGATAGCGGTCTTTCGGCTCTCCTGCTCCTTAGTTGCTAAAATAGGGAAAGTAGCCTTAGTAGCCAAAGTAGCCAAAGTAGAATTTTTTCCCTCTCCATTCTCAGGTTCGCTCTTAGAATGAATTACATCTACTTTGGCTACTTTGGCTACTATAGCTACGTTAGCTACGTTCGCTACGTTGGATGAATCGAGGAGGAACACCCACAAAGAATCCCTGCCATTTCCACCACGCTTAACGGTCTTGGTCTCGACTACCCCGCTCTCGATCATCGTGTCGAGGAATTCATGAAAATCAGCACTTTTGATTTTGACGTCACGCATAATTTCTTTCTTGCTTGCCTTACCACTATGCTTTTTTAGATAGGCAATCGTGCGATCAATCACGTTTTTTTCAGCATTCGCCCCTACCAGATCATAGACTGCCCTGGCAGTAGGCATAAAGTAAGAGTCGACCAATTGACAGGCTTCTTTGATGAACTCCAGCCTGATCGGGTTTGATACGTCGAAGTCAGGAGATCCCAACTCAAAGAGCATCCCCAATTTTGTCACCATGGGGGCAAGCCTGCTATAGATCTGCATAGCGTTGCCGTCGTTGCTTGCCGTCCATTCGTCTTCCCTGACTCGTTGCCACTCAGTATAGTAGGCGGCAGCATCCGGGCTGAAGTGCATGGCTGTGCATTCTGGTAGCTCGGCCATTTTCGCGGCTACGGCGGTGAGCTGGTCACGTACCACGCCCTCAAAGATGCTGTTGGCCGCTGTCCCTTCTTCCAAGGGCAACCACTTAGTTTTCTTGCCTTGTGGAAAGAAGAATAAGAACCGGGCCATGAACCCAGATAGCGTATCATTCTGCTCTGTATTCGCTCCGAGGCTCGCGTCGGTCGTGGCGAATAGGACATTTAGATAGGGATCATCAACCCTAAATTCAGTCTTAGTGCCTTTCCTCTGGCTGGTCCGCAATTTGCGGTAAAAGGGCTTGCAGTCGAATAACTGCATGAGGGAATCTTTGAATCCCCTCATGTAATCGCGCTTCATTATGGACAGCACGCCCGCCGCCTCATCTCTGATCCAAGGAGCATGATTATGATCGCTTAGATGCTCTGTGAATGCCTCCGGGCTGAACTCAGTGGGTACAAGGGCCGATAGTAACCAGGTTAACACCTGGCAAAGCATCGCTTCGGTCTTGTCAACAACTGTTGATTTCCTGGCCAGGCTCGATTTACCATTTATAGAAATGTATAAATTAGGGTAAATGGTGCCTTGCTTCAGAGACACTTTGATTTTCTTGTCTGTCGCTACTGCCAGGGCAAATAAACCGCCTGCGAACCAGTATTCTATGTATGCGTCCGAGATGTCAGAACCATAGGCCATGAATCTCTGAATGAAATGATCCATTGGTAGATTGCATTCAAATTTGGGGCCTTCTGAAAGCGAATATGCGTTAAGCTCTTCTTCGGAGATCTCACCGTCTGCAGCCTGCTCTTCTGCCTTCGGTCCGGTGCTGTTGCCGTTCCCTGCCATACCATACTTTTCTTTGGCGATCTTCAGCACTTCTTTGAATAGATCGCCTCGCAGTTCGCCCGGGGTCGCGTCAGAACATGATATCAAGCCATGCCTAACCGCGATTGCCGCGGCCGCACCGCCTCCAGACTCGCATCTCTTGCAGTGCCAAACATTTTTGGCGGTGTTGATAACGTAGTTGCCGCCGTTGGTGCTGCCATGGACGGGGTGATCGCCTCTCATTTCGTTGCCGCTTCTGGTTACGTTGCCCACTGGTGGCATGATGTCAACCACCTGCAGAACGTCTAAGGGGTCTTTCTCTTCATAGCGCCGCTGGCGGGCCGCCTTTACCTGGTCTTCGGCCTTCTTGTAGTTGGTGTTGACTTTCTTGGAAGCCTTGAACCTGGAGATGATAGATTGCAAGAGTTCCCTGCTCGCTTCTGCGATAGGAGCATCAACAACTACCTGGTAGATCGATCCAGAAGGATGCTTGCAGCCTGGGCCTACGACGTAGCCGCCGCAAATGTCATCCTTGGAGCCTGCCTTTACGTCTCCGATATGGACATATTCAGGTTTCCCGGCCTCATTGATTTCAGTCTTCTCGGGGTCGTATAAGCCGCCGCTGTTGAGGGGTTCTTTGCATAAGATGTAGTATTGCCTATGCCCGGGCCTGGATTCAATGGTGAAAGTCTCAGGGATGAGGGGGATTATCTCGAGCTCTGTCCACCTCTCCAGGTCGTCACAGTCGATGATATGGAGATCTCCATAGCCGCCGCAAACACCATAATTACCACGATGAGATGATAGTTTGGGGTCGTCGTGTCGATAGTTGGCGGTCTTCTGCCAATCCTTTTCAAATGCTCGCTTTAGGTCCTCACCACGTGACCCCAACAAGATAAACCGTCGCTCTGATGTTTGGAGCCTGGAGGGAATTTCGACCATCTAAGACCGCCCTCCGAACTGACGCGTAGAGATAGATTTGGGCTTTCTCCGTGGAGTTGTGACAGGCTCTACAATCTCTCGGATCGTTCCATCTGGATTGACCCCATGTAGACGATCCCCATGCTCACATCCATGTGACCGCCAGGAAAGCCACGCACTCCTTTGCGCTTCTGCTCTGGAAATATGCGCCTTCCCACGGCGATATCCTATTCCCTCTGTGGCCCGGTTCTGTGACCGGGGAACCGTGGAAGTGCAAGGAGCGTCAGGCATGGCCGCGCCTCGCTGCTCGCGTGCATCTGCAAAAATCGGAGATGGCAATGATATCTGAAAGATCATCATCGCAGAGCATCCGGCGCGGTTTCATACACACGCCACAGAACGTCCGATTTTCAGACGCTTCCGGCTCCTTTCGTTGGTCTAAGAAAGGCTTAAATTCTGATACATTGTAAAATGGCGTAGTAACTCCTGGGCTGGAGAGTCTTTGGTTTGCGCCGCCTGGCACTGGTAATGCCGGGCCTTTCACAATTTTCATAATGCACCGGCTCTGGCCATCGCATCGTCAATAAGCAACCGTATGCTTTCTCCCATTTTCAGGCCGCCTCCAGCGGCGAGATTTTCAGAGAGCCGTCTTCGAGGAGTGAAACGCTCATTCTATCACCACGTTCGAGTTTGTGCGCTTGGGCCCATGCTTTCGGGAGGCTGACAAATGCACAGTTGTTGATGAGCTGCAATCTGCGACTGTATTCAAGTCTCATACAGAATCATGTATTATGTTTGTATATAATATTTCTTATAAAAATTATCCATTTTCTTTAAATGGATAACAAATTAAGCGCAACATTCTTTAAAGAGAACTTTAAAATAATGTTATAATGCCCAGATCAAAATGTCTTAAATATAATGATGAACAGCTGCGGATACTCGTATGTATTACTGGATTTGGGCCACTCGCACAAAAAGAACTATCAAGAACAACTGGAATCAAGAAGGGCAACCTGTCCACGGCAGTAAAATCCCTACTATCTCAAGGCATCTTGATACATAAAAATATTCAAGATACCGGCAAGAAGCGCGGCAGACCGATGGAATATTTGGCTTTGAAATCTCCTTTCTTAATTCAAGAAATATGCGATGAGTTAGAGTACCGGAAGAACCAGCATGAGATAGAAATGAAAGAATTTGATGCTCGCTTCATAGAATACTGGGCGGAATGGTCGGACATAGTCGGTGATCCCAGTAAATACAAGGATTTCGCGGATAAATATGGCGAGATCATGCGAGAACGCGCAATCCTGGGTGCCGAGGATGGATCATTTTCTATGAGAGCTATTTGGGCGGAAGTCGAGGGGCAACGCACCATTGTAGTACAGAAGTATGATGGAACCGACAATGCCTTGAAAGAAATATCATATCAGGGTATTAAATATTGGCTGCGTTTACTACAACACCCTGTACGGAGAATACTGAGTTTTTTTATTGATAATGAATCAGCCATTTTTTCAAAGTCGGAAATAGAACATGGCGCCTGTCTATACACATACCCAGATGCTTTTCTATATACAGATGCCTTATCAAAAATATTGTCCAAGCTAGAAGCAGGCGCGATTATCACAGCCACACAAGCAGATCAGGGAAAAAAATATAGGCTAAATATAGCAAACCCAGAAACTAAAGAATTGATTATGATATTATGTCTTTGGCAAAAGAAGAACGCGATTGCTGCGGGGCTGAGAGGACGTATTATCAAAAAATACATCGATACCGATACAATTTATAAGGTATTGACAGCGGACGTTAGCAGGCGGATCCAAGAATTGAAACGTCGCCAGGATATTGAGACTCCACTTTAGTAAGGTCTAGTTGGATCGGATTATCAGGATGGATTGCAATCAAGAATCAAGTGGTCAAAATGATCACTTGAAATCCACTTGCAATGGCCTTCTCGTCTCAGGATGGATTGCAATCTGATGAGATCAATCCGCCACTTTGACGGATTGAATGCAGGAGCAGCCACCAAAATAGCCCCCCGCTCGCTCCTCTTTTCTGCATTTAGTTCTATGACATTTTCATGCAAAGATGCAAGAATGACATAGAACTTTTTGAGCACAAAAAAGAAGGTGCCACCTTTAGATGATTAAATAAAGATGATTTAATATTTTATCGACTTAAAATTAGTAACACCCCCTTAAATTGTGTGGTGATGCAAATATAGCCCGGAAATCTGTAAATCTCAAATTAGAACAATTTTATTCAATTTCCAAATTATGGGCTAACTTAACAGGATTTTACTTTTAGTTTATCGAAAATAATAATTTCATAGAAATTGTTCTTTCGCAAATTCCATTATTCCATACTTTATAGGAATACCCTAATCTGGCCGCTCACACCCATGATGATCGACACAGAAAAGTACTCCAAAAAGCTTTTGCTTTTGCTGATAACGGTTTTAGGGCTATCGATTTTGGAGGTCCTATTGCGTTAGCTTTACAAAAAAAAGCTATGAGTTTGAAAGCAATTTTTGGGGGGAAAATGCGGGAAGATAACAATTTAAAAAACTAGATAAAAGCCTATTTCGATTATTTAAACCGCCTACCTTTTTGAATTTCTGATTTTAGGTATAATCAGAAATTGGGAGTAGGATGGTAGAGGCCAGCAAACATATCTTCTTTAAGCTCTTCCTCGGACTTATGAGATCGATGACATCATCACAACGTCAGCAGACAGCAGAAGATTGGTTCAACAAAAGCGTTGCTCTCCATGACCAGGGTAACTATGCTGATGCCATCCAAGCTTTGGACGAGGTCATCAGGCTAGCTCCCAACGACCCCCACAATGCCGTAGCCTGGAACAACAAAGGTCTTGCTCTATATTCTCAAGGCAAGTACGATGATGCCGTCAAAGCCTATGAAGAGGCTATCAGGCTCAATCCCAAGGATGCCGATGCCTGGATCGGCAAAGGCAGTGCTCTCAGTAAGCAGGACAAGTACGACGAGGCCATCAATACCTATGAAGAGGCCATCAAGTTAGATCCCAAACTTGCAATGGCCTGGTACAACAAAGGCAATGCTCTCGGTGATCTGGGCAAGTACGATGAGGCCATCAAATGTTACGATGAAGCTATCAGGCTAGATCCCAAGTATGCCTGGTGCAACAAAGGTGTTGCTCTTTTTAGCCTGGGCAAGTACGATGAGGCCATCAAGGCTTATGATGAGGCTATCCAGCTAGATCCAAACGACGCTGCTGCCTGGTACAACAAAAGTGTTGCTCTCGATGCATTAGGCAAGACAACAGAAGCTAATGCGGCCTTCACCGAGGCCAAAGAGCAGGGGTATAGCGAATAGAGGCAAAATGTTCAACCTGGGAAGCTCCATGAAGATGGATGCCGAATCGGCCTTGCAGAAGGGCAGGAAGATTAAGGCGGAGTCGATCCATGTTAATTGAACTGACCAGAGGTAAACACGCTATTATCGATGCAGTCGATGCGGATCTGGCCGGAAGATCCTGGCACGCCGTTCCAGGACACAGTTCTGTAGGAAACTACACGTTTTATGCTGCTCGCCGCAAAGGTACCAGGCACATCACATTACATCGAGTGATCTTAGAACGCATTTTGGGCAGGAAGCTTCGGGAGGGAGAAGAATGCGATCATATAGACGATAACGGTTTGAACAACAGAAGATGCAATCTGAGACAGGTGGACCACCGCAGAAACATAAAAAATAGCCACAACATACAGAGCATTACAAAAGCCAGCGAACAACAAAAGCAATTGCGCCTATTGATGTTTTCATTTCATGAAAGACCTCCGCTGCCCGCCCTGCATAGCCACAAGGATGGCGTTGATGGTGAAATTTCAACTTAACTTAAAGATGGAGTACTGCACCCAGGTGGCTTGCGACACGAGACCGTGGTCTTCTAGATTCAGATTCTGTTTCGAAAGCCAGTAATATGCAACCTGATAGATACGTTTAATACCAATCCCAAAAATCTGGAGCGCATGCCAAAATCGAACGAAAAACAACTAGTCGATCTCAATGACACTCTCACAGAGGGTCTAGCGAATATATGCGCCGAGATATCAGAATTGCGTTCGGATTTACAGCTGGTCGGGACAACGTTATTAATCGATATGATCGTGAAAGATCGACCCGATTTGAAAAAGAAATTCGCTCCGCTTACAGAAGAATGGATTAAAGGTCTCGAAGCGACTCTATCGGAAATCGATGAAATAAGATCCGACAAGTAAAGTTAACCTGCTAGCCATCATTCATTTTAAGGGCCACGTAGCCAGTTATACCACTCACGGCCTCTGAGCCACATGGCTTTTTCATCTGCTAGAGCTCTTTCAATTATCTCTTCAATCTTGGTCTTTAGCCGCTCAGAGGCAGACTCAACTTCGTATGTGTCATCCTTCAGGGTTACGGTAGCAGAGCCCCAAGGGCTGCTTATGCTCATGCATAACTCTGTCTGCTCATGAATCTCGACATCTGGGTATCTGCCCAGTTAAAGATTGCATTTCGTATTGTGGACATGAATAGTCCTGTTATTATCAGCAAATTTTTGACTGCTATATGGTCATGTGTCTGGATAAAATTAGCGCCAGAGAAACGCTATGTTGGACTTATTGTAATCTATGTGCCCACCTCTCTGTTGAAGCAGACTGAGTTTGATAATTCATGAGTTAGATGCCGAAAAATATTTTGCCTAAAAACATGTCATTGGATACCAATGCCCCCTCCCAAATTCTCCAAGATTACCTTAACCATCCCCACAGAGCAACGCAATTGGCTCAAAGATCATCCTGAGA
>Ga0182011_10001013_pt1 | contig 24567 bp, 22 predicted proteins | sample 711E1DmetaG_FD_120481 | JGI IMG/M metagenome (GOLD analysis project Ga0182011, IMG submission 120481) | Permafrost microbial communities from Stordalen Mire, Sweden - 711E1D metaG | ecosystem: Environmental > Terrestrial > Soil > Wetlands > Permafrost | place: Sweden: Stordalen | collected...
ACTCGGTGGCAATCACCGAGAACGGCCCGATGGTTTTGTCACGGGCGTGAAACGGGGCAAGGGTTCCATGAAGGTCAGAGCATCAGTGAAGAAGATCTGCGACAAGTGCAAGATTATCCGCCGCCGCGGGGTGGTGCGCGTCATTTGTGAGAACGCGCGCCACAAGCAGCGGCAAGGCTAACCAGGACCAGCGCAAGACAAGAATAGGAAGGAAAGTCAATGGCACGTGTAGCAGGCGTCGATCTTCCCCGGAACAAGCGCATGGAGTACGCGCTGACGTACATCAACGGCATCGGGAGGACCAAGGCGCGCGAGATCCTGAAGGCCGCTGGTGTGTCGCTGGACAAGCGCAGCGACGCGTTGGACGACAACGAAACCCGCCGCATCCGTGAGATCATCGAGCAGATGGGGATGAAGATCGAGGGCGATCTGCAGCGTGAGATCTCGATGAACATCAAGCGCCTGATGGATCTGGGCTGCTACCGGGGGCTACGCCACCGACGCAGTCTGCCGGTTCACGGCCAGCGGACCAAGACCAACGCCCGGACCCGCAAGGGACCGCGCAAGGGTCAGATGATCAAGCGCAAGACGGAGGCCACAGGAGCGTAGCAACCAACCGGTCGGTCGTCTTCCCGCAAGGGGACGTCGGCCGCAACCTCACGAGAGAGACAAGACGGAACATGGCGACTGACCAACCAGTAGTAGTCAAACCAAAGCCCAAGGCCAAGAAGGCCAAGAAGAGCATTCAAAGCGGCATCGCGCACGTCACGGCGTCGTTCAACAACACCATCGTCACCATCACCGATGTGTCCGGCAACGTGGTGTCGTGGTCATCGGCGGGCGTGAAAGGGTTCAAGGGCTCGCGCAAGTCGACGCCCTTCGCCGCGCAGCTTGCCGCCGAGGACGCGGCTCACAAGGCCATGGAGCACGGGATGAAGTCCATCAATGTCTTCATCAAGGGTCCCGGCTCTGGGCGTGAGTCCGCGCTGCGTGCGCTGGCTGCCACCGGCTTCAAGATCAATGTGATCCGTGACCTGACGCCGATCCCGCACAACGGCTGTCGACCGCCCAAGCGGCGACGGGTCTGATGTGTTGATTCCCCAACCCCCAGAGTCAAGTGAAAGCATGAGGAAGGTAACTTAGCGATGGCGAAGTATTCCGGTCCGGTCTGTCGCCTTTGTCGCCGTGAGGACACGAAGTTGTTCCTGAAAGGCGATCGTTGCTACACCGACAAGTGTGGCTACGAGCGGCGCGCCTATGCGCCCGGCCAGCATGGGCAAGCCCGCCGCAGGAAGATCTCCAACTACGGCTCGCAGTTGCGCGAGAAACAGAAGTTGAAGCGAATGTACGGTCTGGCGGAGCAGCAGTTCCGCGGCTACTACCACAAAGCCAACCGCATGAAGGGCGTGACGGGCGAGAACCTGCTGCAACTGCTCGAGCGGCGTCTTGACAACGTGGTGTATCGCTTGGGCTTCGCCTCCGATCATGCAGAAGCGCGCCAGCTCGTCCGCCACGGGCATTTCGTGGTCAATGGCAAGAAGGTCAACGTGCCTTCCTTCCTCTGCTCCGCCAACGACAGCGTGGTGGTCAAGGAGAAGTCCCGCAAGATCACCCGCATCCTCGAGAACCTGGGGTCTGTCGATCGCCGGGGCGTGCCCAAGTGGCTACAACTGGACAAGGACAATTTTCAAGGCAAGCTCGCCACGCTGCCCGCGCGTGAGGACTTGACCATGGCCATTCGCGAGCAGCTCGTTGTAGAGCTGTACTCGAAGTAGATCACCCGCCCACTAGGATTTTAGATAGGAGAACCGAATGTCGACCGCGAGTTCACAAACTGTGGCGGCGTCTCAACTGGCGTTCATTGCGAAGAACTGGCGCGACCTCATCCGCCCGCGCAAGCTGGAAGTGGATGCCGAGTCGCTGACGGATACCTACGGGAAGTTCACCTGTGAGCCGTTGGAGCGGGGCTTCGGCACCACCATCGGCAACGGGCTCCGTCGGGTCCTGCTTTCGTCGCTCCAGGGCGCAGCCATCACCGCCATCAAGATTGAAGGTGCCGTGCACGAGTTCACCTCGTTGCCTGAGGTGGCGGAAGACGTCACCGACATCGTGCTGAACCTGAAAGAGGTCATCATCCGGCCGCTCGATGGCAAGCCGCACACCTTGCGACTGGACAAAGATGGTGAGGGCAAGGTGACCGCGGGAGACATCCAGTGTCCCGAGGGAATCCAGATCCTCAATCCTGACAGGCTGATCATGACCTGCTCCAAGGGTGCGAAGGTGCGCATGGAGATTGAGGTCAGTACGGGTCGTGGCTACGTGCCGGCCGAGCGCAACAAGACACCAACCATGGGGGTGGGCACCGTCCCTATCGATTCGTTGTTCTCGCCCATCCGCAAGGTGAACTTTGCCGTCACCAATGCGCGGGTGGGCCAGCAGACCGATTACGATCGCCTGACCCTGGAGGTGTGGACGAACGGCACGGTCAAGCCCGAAGACGCGGTGGCCTTTGCCGCCAAGATCTTCAAAGACCAACTGACCATCTTCATCAACTTCCAGGAAGGCGCCGAGCCCGCGCCCGAGGCCACGGTCTCCGAAGAGCAGCAGAAGCTCAATGAGAATCTGTGGAAGTCGGTGGACGATCTGGAGCTGTCGGTGCGTTCGGCCAACTGCCTACAGAACGCGAATATCCGCTGCATCGGCGAGTTGGTGCAGAAGACCGAATCGGAGATGCTGAAGACCAAGAACTTCGGGCGCAAGTCGCTCAAAGAGATCAAAGAGATCTTGGCCAGCATGGGTCTGTCCCTGGGCATGAAGCTGGAAGGCTGGCCGGGAGACGGTCCGCCCAAGAAGGCCTGATCGCGAAGGCCGACCTCACCCAACTAGGCAAACATGCGACATAGAAGAGCAGGACTGCATCTTTCTCGGACCCCGGCCCACCGCAAGGCTCTGTTTTCCAACATGGTGGCGGCGCTGCTGACCTACGAGCGCATCCGGACCACGGACGTCAAGGCCAAAGAGGTGCGTCGGCTGGCGGAGCGGGCCATTACTTGGGCGCGTCGGCTGGGCACCGTGCTGACCAAGAAGGCCGAGAAGCGCACGGATGAGGAAAAGGCGCGTGTGGTGCACGCGATGCGCATGGCCTTGCGGGCGATTCGCGACCGTGAGGCTGTGCTCAAGCTGTTCGAGGAGATCGGACCGCGCTTTCTTACCCGGCATGGCGGGTACACTCGGATTGTGAAACTCGGCCCGCGCCCGGGCGATGCGGCGCCCATGGCGCTCTTGGAACTCATCCCGGATGAGGGTGCGGCGGAAAAGCCTGAACCCAAGCAGGAAAAGGGCAAGGCCGCGCCGAAGAAGGAGCCGGCCGAAAAGGGCAAGGCCAAGGAAGAGGCCAGGCGGCCGAAGAAAGCCGCGCCCAAGGCGGCGGCACCCAAAGCCGCGGCGCCCAGGGCGGCGGCACCCAAGGCCCGGGTCAAGAAGGAGTCAGCGGCGCGCACCGCCAAGCCATCGGGCGCCACAGTCCGGCGGGCGCCCAGAGGCAGGAAGGGCGGGGGCGAGTAAGGGGGGAATTCTGCGGTTGACAGGGCAGCGCGGATGGCGGTAACAGGGCGGCATGGGTGCGTCAGCGGCTGACCTACCTGGCCTCGGGAGTTCCTTTGCGCTGTCGCTTGTATCTCTGGCGGTCGTCTGCCTATTGGCGTACCTAGCCTTGCGGTGGTTCTCTCGCCGAGGCGCCGGGCGTAGCCAAGGTCCGGTGCGGGTCCTGGCTCGTTGCTCGCTGGAACCTCGGCGGGCTGTCTATATTCTGCAGGTGGCGGGTCGTTGCTTTCTGGTGGGCGTGGGAGATGGCCCCATGTCGTTGCTGGCTGAGATCGATCCGGCGGCCGTGCCCAGCGAGATTGGCGCTGGGGCGCCGGTCCAGGGCGGTCTGCGATTTGCCGAGATGCTGTCCCGGTTCCGGGGGAAAGCGAAGTCGTGAACTCGGGGTTGGTCGGGACAGCGGTTGCGACTAATGCAGGCATCGCCTCGCGGCCGCTCTTGCTCCTTCTCGTGATAGGGGCGCTTTCTCTGCTGCCGTTCGTTCTTCTTCTCATGACCAGCTTCGTGAAGATCGCGGTGGTTCTTTCGGTATTGAAGAGCGCTCTTGGCACACCCCAGATCCCACCTTCCCAGGTGGTCACCGGGGTGGCCCTCATCCTGACCTTGTACGTGATGGCCCCCACCGGCATGCGCATGTTCCAGGCGGCGGAGCCGCTGCTTGGTCAGAACGCGGGGGCAGATCTGCTGAGCGGACAGACCGCGGAGGCATTGACTGCCGCCGTGGCAAAAGCCAAGGAACCTCTGCGCGAGTTCCTGCTCAAGAACGCCAGCGCCAGGGACCGGACAGTGTTCCACAGCTTGGCTCTGCGCATGCGCACGGCAGAGGAACGGGCCGGGATCTCCGAGCACGACTTCCTCATCATGGTGCCGGCATTCCTGACCTCGGAGTTGCGTCGCGCGTTCGAGATTGGGTTCCTGCTCTTCGTTCCCTTCCTGGTGGTCGACATGGTGATTGCCAACCTGCTCTTGGCGCTGGGCATGCACATGCTGTCGCCCACTACCGTGTCGTTGCCCTTCAAGCTGCTGCTCTTTGTGCTCGCCGATGGCTGGCAGCTCCTTCTCCGTGGCCTGGTGGAATCCTATGTTTAGCGCCACGGGCAGCGAGTTGATCCTGCGGGCAGTGCGCGAGGGCTTGTTGCTCGTGATCCTGGTGTCAGCGCCACCGCTGCTGGCCAGCCTGGCGGTCGGGTTTATCGTGAGCATCCTGCAGGCCGCGACTCAGATCCATGAGCAAAACCTGGTCTTCGTGCCCAAGTTGCTGGCCGTGACGCTGGTCTTGATCGCGATGGGCCCACTTCTTGGCGCTCAGGTTCTGCGTTTTACCCAAGCCCTGCTGCTGGCCATACCGACCATCCACTAGTGCCGCCATGCTGCCGGCCGACCTCGAACGAAGCCTAATTGTCTTCGCCCTGGGTAGCGCGCGCACAGTGCCATTCGTTTGGCTGATTCCGGTCTTCGGAGGCCCAAGCCTGCCTGCGCGGTTGAGGCTGGCCCTGGGGTTGGGGCTTTCGGCCCTGTGCTTCCCGCTGGTTGTGGGCCGGATTCCGTCGGGCGGGCCAGTCATCTGGGTGCTGCTCTCGCTGCGCGAGGTCGGGGTGGGGCTGGTCATGGGTTTCGTGGCTGCCTGCATGTTTCGCGCAGTGGAGGCGGCCGGGCAACTGACAGACATTCTGCGCGGGGCAAACCTCGCCGAGGTGATTGCACCCGGCGAGGGCAATCGCAGCAGCCCTCTCGGCGACTTGCTGCTGCTTCTGGCTGTGGTGATCTTTTTGGAGATGGGCGGCGCTGGCATCCTTGCCACAGCCCTGGCTCGCAGCTACGAGGCGGTGCCGCTCGGTGCGCGGGGCCCGGCCAATCTGCAAGCAGCGGCTCTCCTGGTCATCGTGGCTTCGGCCAAGTTGATCGAGGCCGCCATCGGGTTGGCGGCTCCTGCCTTGGTTGCTCTGCTTCTGGCCGACTTGGCTCTGGGTGCTCTGGGCCGCGCCGTTCCCCAGATCCCGCTCTATTTCACTGGCATGCCGGCCAAAGCTCTGCTCGGCGTGGGTGCGGTGCTGGCGGGGCTGGCGACTTTGGATTCAGCGCTGACCGTGGGGTTCCGCGGTTTCTTGGGTTTGCTGGAGAGGGCGGCGCAACTCGGGCGCTGACCGTTGCCCATGACTGAACCCACCGCCGCCGCCAAGACCGAGGAGCCGACACCACGGCGTCTGGCGGAGGCTCGGCGTCGAGGCTCGATTGCCGTGAGCCGAGATCTGTCGTCCGGACTGACTGGGCTTGCCATTTGCGTCGCCTTGGTTCTTGGCGGCCGGGCTTGGATAGGGGGCCTCACCGCCTACCTGCGCCTGGCCCTGGGTGACGCCACGTCTGGATCCAGCCTGGCGCCGGCTGGCCGTGCCGCCTTGCACGCGGCCAGGGACGGGTTGCTCTTGCCACTCGGGGTCGCAATGGCGGCTGCGCTTGCCGCCGGGCTGATGCAGACGCGTGGTCTGTTTTCCAGCTACCCGCTCCGGTTTGATATAAGACGCGCGCTGCCCTCGGCCAGGCGGATATTCGGGGCCGCAGGCGAGACGTTGAAGAACCTGCTGAAAGCCCTGGTAGTTGTTGTGCTGGCTTGGTGGACGCTGGCCCCAGCCCTGTCGGACCTGGCACATCTGGCAGGCGCATCGCCGGGTTCGGCGTTCGCGGTGTTTGGTCTGCTGGGCGCGAGGCTGGGTCTGCGTCTGGCAGTGGCCGCAGTGGTGTTGGGGGCGGAGGACTACTTGTGGCAACGCCACCGGCACGCAAAATCGCTGCGTATGAGCCGCGAGGAGTGGAAGCGCGAGTACAAGGAGAGTGAGGGAGATCCCCTGCACAAGGCTGAGCGCCAACGTCTGCATCGCGAGATCCTACAGCAGCAGGCGATCAACGAAGTGCGCCGGGCTCATGTGGTTGTGATCGATGGTGATCGTGTCGCCGTGGCGCTTCGCTACGACCCTGATGGGCCAGGCGCCCCGGTGGTTGTGGCCAAGGGTGAGCAGCTGGTCGCCGCCATGATCAGAGAAATGGCACTGCAAGCCGGGTTGCCTGTGTTGGACGACGGTGCCTTGGCCCAGACGTTGTGCGAGGCGGAGGAGGGCGACGAGATTCCCGAGTCAGCCTTCGAGGCTGTTGCCCAGTTGCTGGCGCGGCTTTTCGAAAAATCGTCCGTTCCTCGCGGTGATACGGTACTTTGAAGGGGCATGCACCACGCCCACCTGTTTTCACCCTCGACCGGTGGCCTCGTGGCTGCCGCGAGCAATTGTCGCGTGGGGAGTCCGCCGGCCCTTCGGGACGGACAGCCCACCCCACCCACCCCGCGCGCTTCGCGCGCGCCCTCGCCGGCGGCGCACCATCGCGGGAGGGTATGGGAACCCTTTGAGGGTTCCCATGTAACATGCAGGAGAATACGATGCGCAAAGCGATAGCCATGGTCTTTGCAGGTGGGCGGGGCGAGGATTTGTCGGTCCTCACCGAGCGACGCCCCAAGTCGGCCGTCATCTTTGGCGGCATCTATCGCTGTATCGATTTTGCCCTGACCAACCTGGCCCGCGCCGGGATCGGACAGGTGGGTATCCTGGCGCAGTATCGGCCGGCGTCGTTGATGGATCACGTGGGCACGGGCATGGCCTGGGACCTGGTGGGCACGAGCCGCGGCGTGCGCTTTCTTCCGCCCTATCTGAAGCTTTCCGTCAGCGAATGGTATCGCGGGCCGGCCGATGCCCTCTTCCAGAATCTCGAGTTCGTGGAACGCGCCAACGCATCCGACGTGGTGGTGGTGTCGGCCGACCACGTGTACTCCATGGACTATGGTCCCCTGCTTGATTTCCATCACGAGCGCGACGCTGATCTGACTATGGTGTTCGCTCCGCGCGACGCCGATGCCACCCGGTTCGGCATAGGCGAGCTGAACGCCACTGGCCAGATCATCAATTTCATGGAGAAGCCTGAGTTTCCTCGCACCAACTTGGCTTCCATGTCGGTCTACGTGTTCAAGAAGCAAGTGCTGGTCGAGGAGCTGCGCCGGGCGGTGAGCGGAGAGGACCAGACAGTGACCTTCCAAATCCACGAGGTCCTGCGTCGGATGATTTCCCGGCGGCGGGCGTACGGGTTCATCTTTCGGGGCGCATGGTCGTATTCTCGCACGCTGGACGAATACTACGCCTTCCACCAAGACCTTCTGGGCGCAACCCCGGCGGTGGATATCGCGGCCTGGGACGTGCAGTCCAACCTGATGGCCGGACGCACTTCGCCGCCGCCTCCGGCCCGCTGCTTGCCCGGGGCTCGCATTGTCAACTCCCTGGTCTCGGCGGGCTGTGTGATCGAAGGGACGGTAGAAAATAGCGTGCTGTCCCCGGGTGTGCGGGTGGGGCCACGGGCGGTGGTAAAAGGCTCGGTGCTGTGGGACGACGTCGTGGTGGAGGCGGATGCACAAGTGTCAGCCGCGATAGCGGACAAGCGCGTGGTTTTTTCGCGTGGCTGCCAGGTGGGGGTAGGGGGATCCGTGGCCAGTGAAGAGAAGCCGGCTTCACTTTGCTGTGGGGCCACGGTGCTGGCCATGAACGTGCGCGTGCCAGCCGGCGCGCGCGTGGGCCAGAACTGTCTGATCCACGTCGAGGCCACGGATGGCGACATCGGGATGCAGGTGCCCTCGGGCAAGAGCGTGTGGCCCGCAGCCGCGGCCAGGCCGGTGGGGCCATGAAGGTGACCTTCCTTGCGCGCGAGTTCCCCCCTCACGTGTACGGAGGAGCCGGCGTGCATCTCAAGAACCTGGCTCGCGAGCTGGCGCGCAGTATGGACGTGGAAGTGCGTTGCATTGGCGATCAGGACGCGACCGATGGCCGGCTGCGGGTGCGTGGGTACCAGGCATGGCCGCGCATGTGGGAGGGAGAAGACAAGCTCTTCAACAGTGCGCTGGGGACGTTGTCGGTCAACCTGTCCCAGATTCGTGATCACATCGATGCCGACGTGGTCCACTCGCACACCTGGTATGGCGCATTTTCCGGCTTCATGGCCAAAGTCCTCTACAACCTCCCCTATGTGGCCACTGTGCACAGCCTGGAGCCGTTGCGACCCTGGAAGGAAGAACAACTCGGCCGCTCGTACCTCCTGACCTCGTGGGCCGAGAAGGTGGCGCTGGAAAACGCGGATCGGGTCGTGGCGGTCTCGACCGACGCGCGGCGGGAGATCCTGGAACTGTTCAACGTCAACCCGAGAAGGGTGGTGGTGATCCACAACGGCATCGAGCTCGGCGTCTGGAAACGGGTGGAGAGCCGTGCCACCTGCAAGGCCTACGGCATTGACGGCGACTACATCCTGTTCGTCGGTCGGACCACGCGGCAGAAGGGGATGGTGCACCTCATCGACGCCATGAAGCACGTAGCCCCCGGCGTGCGCCTAGTGTGTTGCACCAGCGCGCCAGACACGCAGGCGGTCGAGGAAGAGATCGCGGCCAAGGTGGCGGGGCAGCCACGCTGCCTGTGGATCAATACCCTCTTGCGCGAGGAGCAGTACATCGAGCTCTACAGCAACGCCGCGCTTTTTGCCTGCCCGTCGGTGTACGAGCCTTTCGGCATCATCAACCTGGAGGCCATGGCTTGTGAGCGGCCGGTGGTGGCCAGCGCGGTGGGTGGCATCAAAGAGGTGGTGGTGCCGGAGACCACAGGGCTGCTGGTGCCGCCGGCTGACCCGCTGGCTTTGGCTGAGGCCATCAATCGCGTTCTTCGCGATCGGGACTGGGCGCGACGGCTCGGCCTGGCTGGCCGCAAGCGGGTCGAGGAGCATTTTTCCTGGACGTCTATCGCCGAGACGACCAAGGGTATGTATCAGGAGTTACTGGACGAACGCTCGCCTGCGTGAAAACTTGTAGTAAAAGGAGCCCATGCAGCAAGTGCGGATCGTGATTGAGAATGTGACGCCGAGGGTCGACTGCGGCCGCTTCGCAGCCAAGGCCGTGGTGGGCGACAAGGTGGAAGTCGCCGCCGACATTTGGAAGGATGGGCACGAGCTGCTACGAGCCGCGGTCCTGTGGCGCAAATTGCCAGCGGATGAGCTGAGCTTCGGCACCATGCCGGCGGCTCCGGATCGCAAGCGCCTCGATTGGCGCGAGTCGGTCCTGCTGACCGATCCGGCCTTCAACGATCGGTGGCATGCGACCATCAGCCCGCACGAGGTAGGGCCGCACGCATTCACGGTGGTGGCGTGGACCGACCGCTTCGGTTCCTTTGTCGCCGAGCTGAAGAAGAAGGTCGAGGCGGGGCAAGACGTGTCGAGCGAGGTTCTCGAGGGGCTGCACATTATCGATGCTTCGATCAAAGCCGGCCATGGCAGAGACAGGGTATCGCTGATTGAAACGCGGCACGCGGTTGCAGCCGCCAAGACGACCGCCAAGCAGGTTGAGCTGATTCTTGATCCGTCGCTGGCTGAGCTGGTGGCCTGCTGCGATCCGCGCGACGACCTGCAGAGCTGCCCCGCAGAATTTCCCCTCTGGGTCGATCGCGAACGGGGCCGTTTTGGCGCCTGGTACGAGATCTTCGCGCGTTCGCAGGGCACGGACCCCACCCGCGGCGCGACCTTCAGTGAGGCCGAGGCGCGCTTGCCTGAGATCGCCGCCATGGGGTTCGACGTGCTCTACCTTGCGCCCATCCATCCGATTGGCCGCAGCCATCGCAAGGGGCCCAATAACTCGGAAGACTGCCGGCCTGGTGATCCCGGCTCGCCCTGGGCAATAGGCGCCGAGCCGGGCGGCCACGATGCTATCCATCCTGAGCTGGGAACTCTGGCCGACTTCGATCATTTCGTGGCTGCGGCGCGCGGGCTGGGGCTCGAGATCGCGCTCGACTTTGCGGTGCAGTGTTCGCCCGATCACCCTTGGGTTGGGCAGCACCCGGGCTGGTTCAGCAAGCGGCCTGACGGAACCATCAAGCACGCCGAGAATCCGCCCAAAAAGTATCAAGACATCGTTCCCATCAATTTCGATACCGAAGACCGTGAGGGCCTGTATCAAGCCTTGCTCGAGGTGGTGCGGTTCTGGGCAAAGCGTGGGGTCCGCATCTTTCGCGTCGACAACCCGCACACCAAGCCGGTGAGCTTCTGGGAGTGGCTGATAGCCCGCGTGCATCGCGACCATCCCGACGTGCTCTTCTTGGCCGAGGCCTTCACCCGGCCGAAGCGCATGAAGATGCTGGCCAAGCTGGGCTTCACCCAGTCGTATAGCTACTTCACCTGGCGCAACTCGCGCCCGGAGCTGGAGGAATATGCCACCGAGCTGTTTCTCACCGACAGCGCGGACTACTTGCGGCCGAACTTTTTCGCCAACACGCCGGACATCCTGCACGAGTATCTGCAGAAGGGGGGGCGCCCGGCCTTCATGGTTCGCTTGATCCTGGCCGCGACCCTTTCGCCCAGCTACGGTATCTACAGTGGCTTTGAGCTGTGCGAGAAGCGCGCGCTCGCGGCGGGCAGTGAGGAGTATTTGGACTCGGAAAAGTACCAACACAAGACCTGGGACTGGGACCGGCCGGGTAACATCAAGGAGCTGGTCACCACGGTGAACAGAATCCGGCGCACACATTCCGCGCTGGCGCTGGGCCGCAACCTCAGGTTCCTCGAATCGAGCAATCCCAACATAATCGCCTACGCCAAGACCACGCCGGAGCTGGCAGAGGTGTTGGTGATGGTCGTCAATGTGGACCCGCACAACGTGCAGGACGGCACCATCCGTCTGGTCCCGGGGCTGTTTCATCGGGCGGAGCGGGGCAAGGCCTTGGTCGGGGAAGTACCGACTAGCTATGAGCTGACGGACTTGCTGACCGAATCGACCTACACCTGGCGGGGCGAGTGGAACTACATCCGTCTCGATCCGACTTGGATGCCGGCGCACATTCTCCAGATCAAGCCACCCACGACGTGACTGCAGCCTGGCAGTAGGCTACCCTCAAGGGCCATGGCGATTGTGAAACCGGTTCGCAAGGCAGTACTCCCGGCCGCAGGATTCGGGACCAGGTTCTTGCCGGTGACCAAGGCTGTCCCGAAGGAACTGCTGCCCATCGTGGACATGCCGGCCATCCAGATCAACGTGGAAGAATGCGTGGCCAGCGGGATTCGCGATCTGATCCTCATCACCAGCCGGGGCAAGGACGCACTGATCGACTATTTTGACCGCGGGGCTGAGCTGGAGGAGCTGCTGGAACGCAAGGGCAGGCATGCTGATCTGGAGATGATACGGCGGTTGACCGATCTGGCGCACATCTCGGCCATTCGCCAGGCGGAGGCGCGCGGTCTGGGTCACGCTGTGCTGTGCGCCCGCGGCTTGGTGGGGGACGAGCCCTTCGCCGTGCTGCTGGGTGACGACCTGCTCGAAGGTGACGAGCCGGGCATCAAACAACTGCTGGATGTCTACGCGAGGTATGGCAAGGGCGTGGTGGGCCTGTGGGAGATCCCCCCAGGTCAGGAGCATCTCTATGGAATCGTGGCTGGCGAACCCGTCGGCGGGGGCGTGTTTCGCCTTCACACGCTGGTGGAGAAGCCCGAGCCGGGCAAGGCTCCTTCGCGTCTGGCTATCGTAGGCCGCTATGTCTTGCCGCCCGAGATCTTCCCCATCCTCGCCAACACCAAGCCAGGCCAGGGTGGCGAGATTCAACTGACGGATGCTCTCGCCACCCTGTGCGCCACCGACGGTCTCTACGGCGTGAAGTTGCGGGGCGAGCGTTTCGACGCTGGGGATCGGGCAGGCTACGTGCTGGCTGTGCTGCGCTATGCGCTCCGCCGATCGGACATCGGTGCGGCGGTGCGCGTGGGCGCGGAGAAACTTCTGCGCGAGACGTGACCGCGGCATCGGGAACTTCGGCAGCGGTCTCTGGCACCTTGTTGCAGGTGGCGGTGACCCTGCCGGTGGATGAAACGTTTACCTACCGCGACCCTCGGCCCGGCGTGCGCCTGCCGCTCGGTACTGAGGTGATCGTGCCGTTCGGTTCACGTCAGGTGACCGGCTTCGTGGTGGGGCATCCAGAAGCCACGGCCGGTTCGGTGCGTGACATCGCGGACGTGGTGGGCGACGGTCCCGCCATTGAGGAACCGATTCTCGATCTCTGCCGTTGGGCGGCCGGCTACTACCTGGCCCCGCTGGGAGAAGTCCTGCGTTCCGCGCTTCCGCGCGGCGAGCGGGCGGTTGCCTCACGTCGCATCCGTCTCACCGAGGCAGGACGGCGCTTGGTCGACCTGGAGGCGGAAGGGCGTTCGCACATGGCTGGGATCACGCTCGATGCGGAAGATCGGGCTTTGCTGGCCAGACTGCGCGCGGCGCGCAGCTTGAGCCCGACGGCTCTGGCGCGGGCTACCGCCGGTGCGACGGCTCGCATGGCGCATCTGGGGAAGCGCGGTTTGGTGGAAATCATCGACTGGGTGGCGGGTCCGAGCAAGAGTCGGAAAGGAGCGGGGGAGGGGAAGACGTCCGCAGCTAGTAGCGAGCCTCCTGTACTCAATCCGCACCAGCAGGCCGCGTTCGAAGCGTGCAGGGCGGCGTTGGGCAAGGGATACAACGGATTCTTGCTCCACGGCATCACAGGTTCGGGCAAGACCGAGGTCTACCTGCGCCTGATCGCTGAGGCCCGGGCGCAGGGCAAGGGGGCGCTGGTTCTGGTGCCCGAGATCGCGTTGACCCCGCAGCTCGCGGCACGCTTTCGCGCTCGTTTCGGTGACGATGTGGCGGTCCTGCACAGTGCTCTGCCTCCCGCGGACCGTCTGGCGGCCTGGCGGCGTCTGCGCAGCGGTGAAGTCGGCATCGCGCTGGGCGCACGCTCGGCCGTGTTCGCGCCCGTGCGCGCGCTGGCGGTGGTGGTGGTGGACGAAGAGCACGACGGATCTTTCAAGCAGGAGGATGGCGTGCGCTACCACGGCCGCGATCTGGCTGTGATGCGGGCCCACCAGGCCAAGGCCGTCGTGGTGTTGGGTTCGGCCACGCCGTCGCTGGAAAGCTTCCGCAACGTGCTGGTGGGGCGGTTTCGCCGTCTGCTTCTGCCGACGCGGGCCAATCCAGCCGCGGCGGCGCGGCCGCTGCCGCCGGTCGAAATCATCGATCTGCGGCGTCACCTGATGGGGCCGGACCAACTCCTGGCCCCGCCGTTGCTGGAGGCCGTGGCGCAAGCCCTGGCGGCCGGCGAACAGACTATTCTTTTTCTCAACCGGCGCGGCTTTTCGACCCTCATGCACTGCCAGGCTTGCGGCGCGGTCTTGCGCTGTTCGAGCTGTGACGTGTCCATGACCCTGCACCGCGGGCGCGAGAAGCTCATCTGCCACTACTGCGGTCGAGCGGCGGCCATTCCTCCTCGCTGTCCGGCGTGCAAGCAGGCCGCGCTGCAGGGGCTGGGGACCGGAACCGAGCGGGTGGAGAGTGTGGTGCGCGCTCTCTTTCCCTCGGCCCGCGTGGCGCGGCTGGACCGGGACACCACCGACGGCCAGCGCGACCGGCTGGAAAAACTGCTCGCGCGTGTGCACGAACGCGAGATCGATATCCTGGTGGGCACCCAGATGGTCACCAAGGGTCACGACTTTGGCGGCGTAACTCTGGTGGGCGTGCTGCAGCCTGACCAGGGTATGCACCTGCCCGACTTCCGTGCGGCCGAGCGGACCTTTCAGCTTCTTGAGCAGGTGGCGGGGCGGGCCGGCCGGGGAGATCGGCCGGGCCGCATCGTGGTGCAGACTTTTTGCCCGGAGCACCCGGCCATCCAGTTTCTGCGCACTCACGACTACGAGGGCTTCGTGCGTGATGAGTTGGCGCGGCGAGAAAGTGCGAGCTATCCGCCGTTTTCGCGTATGATCGCTCTTCGCTTGGACGGCCGTGATGAAGCTTCGGTTTGCGCCGCCGCCACTGCCGCGGCTGCCCACGCCCGTGCGCAGGCAGGCACCGCCGTTCTCGTGCTGGGGCCGGCCGAGGCACCCATTCGCAGGTTGCGCGGCCGCAGTCGCTATCAGATCTGGTTGCGCGGGACCGATCGGGCCAAACTACTGGCCGTGGCGCGGGCCGCCGCCGGGGTGACCCTGCCGCGTGAAGTGCGGCTCGCTATCGACGTCGATCCCCAGAGCGTGTTGTGATGGCACAAGTGAAAGAAGAAGTTTCGCAGCTACTCGGCCGGTTGGCCGCGGGTATCGATGATGTCATCGAGGCTGAGATGTCGACGGCGCTGGAGGCCGTGGGGGATGAGGGTCCCCCCTCGGTCGGCGAACTGGCGGAGATCGACCTGCCCCTCTTGATGGGCCACATTTTCAGCGACGGAACCACCGGCCGTCTGCGGATCTGGCAGGAGCCGGTTGAGAAGAACGTCTACTTCGAAGCGGGTTTGCCAGTAATGGCCGCATCGAATGATGTAGCGGATCGCATGCTGGCCATGCTGGTCCGCGAACGGGTGGTGTCGGCGCCCCAGCAGGAAGAGGTGGAGAAGGTCGTCGATGCGACCGGACGCAAGGTTGGGGCGGTGCTGGTCGACATGGGCTTTTTGCGCAGCGATGAACTGCTGCCGGCGGTGCGCCGTCACTACGAAAGCATCATCCTGACGCTGTTTGGCTGGACGGCCGGGCGTTGGCAGATGGAACCTGGGATGATCGCCGGACCTGAACGGACGCGACTTCTGCGCCATCCGGCGGCTCTGGTCCGTGAGGGACTTGCGCGTGGCTATTCGACGGAGAAGATTGCGGTTCATGTCGGATCTGGCAAGAACCTGTTCGTTCTCGACGCGTCGGGCGGCTCAGCCGATTTGGTGGCGCAAATGCTTCCCGACCCAGCCGAGGTGCGCGTGCCTCTCCTCTTCGATGGGGTGCGCTCGTTGGACGAGGTCGCACGCTCCAGCGGCCTGCCCGACACGATAGTCTGGCAGATCGCGTTTGCCTTGTCGTGCTTTGGGGTCCTGCGACCCGCCCGGTCTGGAGGCGGAGCCAATCAGGGCTTTCGCATCGGAGTGCGCGACTTGCAGATCGCGCGCGAGCGGGTAGTGGCGCGGCACGTGCTGGCCCAAGAGGGCGACTACTTCCAGGTCTTGGGTGTGGATCGAGAGGCGGATGCTACCGAGATTCGGCGTGCCCACCAGCGTCTGTCGAGGGAGTGCGCAGCAGAGGTTCTGGGGCCGGAACTGACCCACGAGCTGAAACCGGTGGTCGACACGATTCGTGAGGTCTTGGACGAAGGGCTGCGCATCCTCTCGACGCCCGCCTTGCGAGCGGCGTACGAGTTGAACCTCGCGCCAGGACCGGAGGAGCAGGCGCAGCAGCCGGAATCGAGCGCTGAGCTGCCGCCGGAGGCGCCCAAGGGTTGATGGCGTGCGGGTGATCTTCTTCGGCTCTCCCGCCTTCGCGCTGCCATCATTGCAGGCGGTAGCTCGTGAACACCAGGTCTTGGCGGTGGTGAGCCAGCCAGACCGGCCGGCGGGGCGGGGCAAGCGGTTGCAGCCGCCTCCGGTGAAGGAATTGGCCATGCGGCTTGGGTTGCCGGTCGAGCAGCCGACCAAACTGCGGGACGGAGAGCTGGCCAAGGTTCTTGCGGCTTTGCAGCCCGAGGTATTCGTGGTGGTGGCCTATGGTCGCATCCTGCCACCGGATCTCTTGGCCGTGCCGAAGCTGGGCGCGTGGAATGTGCATGCCTCGCTACTGCCCAGATACCGCGGCGCCGCGCCCATCCAATGGGCTGTCATCCGCGGCGAAAGCAAGACCGGCGTGTGCGTGATGCGCATGGAGGAAGGCCTGGATACGGGGCCGGTGGCAGCCTCTCGGGAAGAGCCGATTTGCGACGATGACACGGCGGGGATGCTAGCCGAGCGGCTGGCATCGCTGGGGAGCGCGCTGCTTGTTGAAACCTTGCCCCGCATCGCCGATGGCAGCGTCACACTGCGAGCGCAGGACGAGGCAGGCGCTACCCTGGCGCCGCTCATGAAAAAAGAGGACGGTTATCTTGACCTTGGCGCTCCTGCGTTGGTGGTGTCAGCGCATGCGCGTGGTGTGGACCCCTGGCCGGGCGCAATTGTCTTCCTTGTCGACGAGCCGATGAAGGTTTTTGGCGTGCGCGTGATAGCTGGGCAGGGCGCCCCCGGCGAGGTCCAGGGCCTCGTGCCACAAGGATTGGCTGTCGCGTGCGGGGAGGCAGCCGTCGCCTTTGCCGAGCTGCAAATGCCCGGCCGCAAGCGCTTGCCTGCCGCCGCGCTGCTGGCCGGCCACCCAATCCCGGTTGGCACACGCCTGCGGAGCGCGCCCTAGAGCGCCGAACGGTTTGCCTCCCGTCGCGAAATCGCGGATTTGCGTCGCGTCCCTTCGTTGCTCCTTGGTCAAATACGTCGAGTATTCTCCCTCGTCGCGCCTCGGGCCGCTCGCAACTGCGCGATTTCGCTCGGTCCGGCAAACCGTTCGGTGCTCTAGGAGCGAAACGACGGTGTTTGTCGGGGCGAGAGGATTTGAACCTCCGGCCTTTCGGTCCCGAACCGAACGCGCTACCAGACTGCGCCACGCCCCGATTCTCTTTTCTTTCGACCTGGAAGCTGGCCGGGACTAAACCCAACTTGCTTCCCCCGCCAAGGCGGCAAAAAACTAGCACGACCAACCGACGTCGCCACGAGAAAACGACCGCGGCGTCGGTCAGTGCGGTTCATCCGCATCATCCTTGTCTTGCGGCACCCCCTGGTCCAGTTCTTCTTCACAAGCCGGCCGGCTGATACGGTAGGCGCCATCCAGCCAACTCCCCAAGTCTGCCAGCCTGCAACGCTGCGAGCAAAACGGTCGAAAGGGTGCGCTGGCCGCCTCGGGAGGGATGGCTCGCCTGCACGTGGGACAGCGACCTGCGCCGGTCACGCCTTTCAATCTACCACGCCGCATGTCCCCAATCAGGCCCGCAACGTGCTACGGTTGCGGCGGTGAGGCTAGCTGTCCTCTCTTGCATCCTCCTGGTTGCCGCCGGCTGTAGCCACAGATGGCCGAGCGGCGCTCTGGGGGTGATGCCACCTGAGGCTGCAGCCGGGAGAGAAAACCCCGTGATTTTTCGTCTCGACAACGGTCTGGAAGTGGTTCTGGAAGAGAACCACGCCGCGCCGGTAGTGGCATTTCAGGCCTGGGTGAAGATTGGGTCAGCCGACGAGCCCTCAGAGATGGCAGGCATCGCGCACGTGTTCGAACACATGCTGTTCAAGGGGACCAAAAGGCGCGGCGTGGGCCAGATCGCGCGGGAGGTGGAGGGCTCTGGCGGCGAGATCAACGCCTGGACCAGCCACGACGAAACCGTGTACCACCTCGTCTTGGCCAGTCGGTTCTTCGATGCCGGCCTCGACATCCTGGCCGACACCATTCAGAACGCCGGCTTCGACCCTGCTGAGTTTGAGCGGGAGCGCCACGTCGTGCTCGAGGAAATCAAGCAGGGGCTCGACGACCCAGAACGCCAGGCGGGGCAAGGCCTGTTTCGCGCGGTTTTCGACCAACATCCCTACGGTCGCCCCATCATCGGGACCGAGGCCACCGTGCGCCGCCTGCGCCGAGAAGATCTGGTGGCCTTCTTTTCCAAGTGCTACGTAGCCAGCAATCTGACGCTGGTTGTGGTGGGTGACTTCGAGGCCGACAATGCGCGCCAGAAGATCACCCAAGCCTTCTCCTCGATCCCCACGGGAGTCCCGGTTGCGTCCCGGCCCCGGCAGGTCGAGCAATCCCAACTGCGCGTAGTCGCTAGCGCGCGCGATGTGAAGGAAACGCAACTCCTCCTGGGGTTTCGCACCCCTGCCATCAATCACCCGGACGTTCCCGCGCTCGATCTTCTGGCGGTGGCGCTCGGTCAGGGGGACAGCTCGCGGCTCAATCTCGAGGTGGTGCGCAATCGCCAGCTCGTGACCAATACCTCGGCTTATCTGTTTTCTGCCCGCGATCCCGGGCTCATGGTGGTGGCCGCCAGCCTTCCTCCTGGTCGTGTCGATGATGCTGCCCGCGCCATGCTCGACGAGATTCTGCGTCTGTCGCGCGAGGAGATGGCGCAAGAAGAGCTGGCCAAGGCGCGCACCATCTTGGAGAGCGACCAGGTCTACGACAAAGAGACGGTCCAGGGTCATGCGCGCAAGCTGGGCTTCTTCACCGCCATCGCCGGCGACGTAGGCTTCGAAGATCGCTATCTTGCCAGCCTACAGAAACTGACCCCGGCTGACCTGAGACGAGTGGCTGCCCAATACCTGCGGGTATCGAACTTGACGATTTTCGCGCAGGTGCCCGAGCCAAAGGCCGACAAGCAACGGGCAAGGACGGAAAAGACTGCGGCCTCGATCAAGAAGCTGGCCGAGGCGGCCGAGGCCAGAGCCAACGCGCGCTTTGCGCGCGCAGCAGCAGCCGCCGCCGGCGATGGAGACCATGTCGTCACGCACGTCTTCCCCTCCGGGCTCAAGCTGTTGGTTTTGCGCGACGCCTCGGTGCCCATCGTGGCGGTGCGCGCGACCTGGGTGGGTGGGCTTCGCTACGAGGACGAGCGATCGAATGGCATCTCCCACATGCTGGCTGCCTTGTTCTCGCGTGGCACCAAGACTCGGAGCGCAGAGCAAATCATGCACGAGGTCGAGGGCATGGCGGGCAGCATCTCAGGCTACTCGGGCCGCAACAGTTTGGGACTTCAGGCCGAGTTTCTCTCGCGCTATCTCGAGCGCGGCTTCGACCTGGTGGCGGACTGCCTGCTCAACGCCACATTCTCCGATGAGGAGTTGGACAAGGAGAGGCGAATTGTAATCGACGACATCCGCGCGCAGGAGGACAACCTGGGTCAGGTGGCATTTCGGCTATTCCATTCAGGCATGTGGAAGAAACACCCCTATCGCCTCGATCCTCTCGGCACGTCGGACTCCGTGGCGGGGTTCACTCGGCGCAAGCTGTTGCAACACTTCCGTCGCCACTATGCGATCAAGAACCTGACCCTCGCGGTGGTGGGTGACGTGGAACCCAACCGCGTGATCGCTAGGGTCGCGACACTCTTCTCCGGCGCCTCCGAAGCAGGCGTGCCGCAGCCCGAGGTCGCCGCGGAGCCGCCCTCCGAGGGGCCAAGCCAGGTTCTCAAGTTCCTGGCCAAGGAGCAGGCGCATGTGGTGCTCGGCTTCCCGGGCGTGACCTTCGCCAATCCCGATCGCTTTTCCCTGGAGGTGCTGGCGCATGTCTTGTCTGGGCAAGGGGGCCGCCTGTTCAGCGAGATTCGAGAGAAGCGAGCCCTGGCCTATCGGGTGAGTGCTTTTTCACTGGAAGGAATTGATCCGGGCTATTTCGCCGTCTACGTGGCCACCAGCCCCGAGAAAGTGGAAGAAGCCGTGCGCGCCATCCGACAGGAACTGAAGGCCGTGGCGGAAAATGGCATCTCCCCCGACGAATTGCAGCGAGCCCAGCGCTATCTCATTGGCACCCACGCCATCGGACTGCAGCGCAGAAGTGCGATCGCCGCTGCGCTGGCCTTCTATGAGGCCTACGGTCAAGGCTGGCAATCCTATCGCCTCTACGGCGACAAAATCATGGAGATCACGGTAGCTGACGTCGTACGGGTGGCCCGGAAGTATCTCGACCCGCAGCGCGAAGTGGCTGCCGTGGTCGAGCCGCCTGCGCAGACGCCCGGTGCCGCGCGCGCGGCGGCGCGTGTTGGTGGTGGTGTGACGGGATCCCACGGCCGCTCTGGCGAGGCTTCTCCCAGCTTGCCGCTGTGGCACGACCCGGAGATGCGATCGATTCCCCGGTAGATCGCGATGCCATCGGCGGCGGACAACCCCAGAAACTTGCTGACGAGTCTCATCCTCGTCTTCCCGCTCTTTCTCATCTATCAGGTGGGAGTCCTGTTCACCCTACCCATGCTGAATGGGGCGGACTTCATCACAACCCTCCTTTTCCGGACCTTCGGGCTAAGCCTGACGGGCTATTTGGGCTTTCTGGGAGGGGTCCTGGTTCTTTTTCTGGTGACTGTGCTGGCGCTTGGCCGGCGCCAGCACTTCAATCGCGCGGTAGTGGTTCCGGTGCTGCTCGAGAGCGCGATTTGGGCTCTCACTATGGGGTCACTCATCGTCTTCATCATGACCAGGGTGCTCGGCATCTCGCCCCGACTTGCCGGTGGGATCGAAGGGCAGGGCCTGCTGGCCCGCTTCGTGATGTCGTTGGGTGCAGGCGTCTACGAAGAAACCGTGTTTCGCCTGGGCTTGCTGAGCGGCCTAGTCTTTGTGTTGGAGAAGCTTGTGCGCATAGCCCGATGGGCTGCACTGCTCGGGGCCTTCCTGCTCTCGTCGGCGGTGTTCTCCGCAATGCACCACCTGCCGCCCTACGGTGATCCGGTTGCGCTCGGCCCCTTCGTGTTCCGGGTCCTGGCCGGCCTCTTCTTCGGCCTGCTTTTCTGGCGGCGCGGGTTTGCGGTCGCCGTCTACACCCACGCCTTCTACGACATCTTCGTGCTGGTCATCAGGTAGGCCGCTGACTTTGGCGCTCTGATATGGGAACCCTGAAAGGGTTCCCATGCCCTCCCACGATGGTGCGCCGCCGGCGAAGCCGGCGGGCTCCCCACGCGACTAGGAAGTCAGACGGCTATCTCCGCTTTTTGGCGGCAGCCTTGTGTGCGGGCTTCTTGTGTGCGGGCTTCTTGGCAGCAGCCTTGTGTGCGGGCTTTTTGGCAGCAGCCTTGTGTGCGGGCTTCTTGGCAGCAGCCTTGCGTGCGGGCTTCTTGGCAGCAGCCTTGTGTGCGGGCTTCTTGTGTGCGGGCTTTTTGGCAGCAGCCTTGTGTGCGGGCTTCTTGTGTGCGGGCTTCTTCGAAACCTGCTTGCCCGAGGCTGCCTTCTTGGCAGGGAGTTTCTGGGCGGCAAGATCCCCAGATTCCGGTTTCAGCGCAGCGCTATCTTTTCGCGGTCCCTCGGCTGGAGTCTCTCGAATGGATTGCGCGGGCTTGGCGGGCACCGCCAGCTTCTTCTCCTTCGCCTTGGACCCGGCGGCGGGCTTGCCGGGAGGCGAACTCGACGGGAGTCCGTCGTCCTCGGCGGCCAACGGCGATCCGGGAATGTCCTTGCGATTGTGGACCAAGATGCGGCGCGCATCCGCGAAGGTGATCTCCACCTTGCTCTCCGAAACGATCTCCGAAATGAAGCCCTTGCCGAACTTCGGGTGGAAGACGATTTGGTTTTCGCGATAGCAGTCACGGAACTCGTAGGGCTTGGCATCCTTCTCGCCATGCTTCGCGAAGAACTCCTCCCAGGTGGGTTTCTTCATCATGGCGCGCTTGCGCGCCGCAACAGGTTCTGGGACGTCGTCCTCTGCCTCGCCGCGGGGTTTCCTGAATGAGTGCACGTCACCACAGGGATTGCACTGGACGCGGCGAATCTCGTCTTCGTACTTGGAGATGACGACGTGAGTCGTGTCAGCCTTGCATTTTGGGCAAAAGGCTTCTACATCGGATCCGACCTCGTCGACCTCATCTTCGAACATGAAGTCCATTATCAAAGCCCCGAATTCACGACAACTTCGGCTAGTAACACAGCTAACTGCGACGTGCAACAAATCACAGGGCGTAACACCCGAAAAACAGGGCATTCTTTGTGTCGAGCGTCATGGCTAATTTACTATTTGCAAGTAATTTCAATTAGTTATGCAGTTCACCCTAAGATAGGAGCCAAGGGCAAGAAAACCCCGGTCAGCCAGTCCGGGGAGCGCCGTGACTGTGGCGCCACCAGGTTCCGCTGTTGTAGAAGATGGTGTAGGCCGTAGATGCGCTATTTCGACGCCCGAATCATTGAGAACCGTTCGCTCGGCGGCAGCTATTTCGTTCTTCGCCTTGGAGGCTGCGAACCCCTCGCAGGAAGTCGTCCTGGCCAGTTCGTGATGCTTCGCGGCGATTGGGGCCGCGACCCTCTCTTGCCGCGGCCGTTGTCGCTCTTGTCGGTTGCTCATGAGGGGCGCGCGGACCTGCTCGCAAAGGTGGTCGGCAAGGGCACCGCGTTAATGGAGCGGTCGCCTCCCGGGTCACGAGTTTCGGTCCTCGGGCCCCTCGGAAACAGCTTTCCAATGCCTTCTGCGGAGGTGACTGACCTCCTAGTGGCCGGTGGCGTAGGCTTGCCGCCACTCTTCATGCAGGCTGAGTCGGCCGCGCGCCTCGGCGTGGCCAACGGCTCTGAGATACTCTACGGCGGTCGGACTTCACGCGACTTGGTGCTGCTGGGCGAGATGCGCGGCTTAGGTATCGCCCTTCGCCTGGCCACCGAAGACGGCTCGCTCGGCCGCCGGGGACGCGTGACAGACGAGCTGGAGGCCCGCCTTGAGCGCTGGCATGCGGCAGCCTCGACCCAGCTCCTGCGCATCATGGCCTGTGGCCCGCGCGAGATGCTTTGGGCTGTCGGGCGCATTGCCCAGAGCCACGGCATCGAGTGCTACCTCTCACTGGAGGAGCAGATGGCCTGCGGCATCGGCGTCTGCCTTGGTTGCGCAGTGGCGGCGCAGACGCGCCCGTACCGCTACGTGTGCAAGGACGGTCCGGTCTTTCCTGCCTCTGAAGTAATGGCACATGCGACGGCCGCGTCGACCAGCCGGAGCGAAGGAGGCGCGCAATGACCTCCAGCCCCGATTCGCTGGAAGAAAGGGCCCCAGCGCTGCTCACGACCTGCGGCGGAATCGACTTCCGCAATCCTGTGCTGACCGCGTCGGGCACATTTGGCTATGGCCAAGAGTTTGATGCGCTGCTTTCTCTCCGCGGCTTGGGGGGACTGGTCACCAAAGGGATCTCGCCCCAGCCCCGCTTCGGCAATCCACCTCCGCGCATCTGCGAAACCGCCGCAGGCATGCTGAACTCGATCGGCCTGGAGAACGTCGGCGTCGAGGCCTTCGCTCGGGAAAAGCTGCCATTCCTGCGCACCTGCGGGACTCGTGTGTTGGTCAACTTCTTCGGCACCACGTTCGACGAGTACGTCGACTGCGGCGCCCGACTAGCCGCCCTCGACGGGGTGGATGGCCTGGAGATGAACGTGTCCTGCCCCAACATCAAGGCGGGAGGAATCGAATTTGGCCGTGATCCGCTCGTACTGGGTGGCCTGGTGAAGGCCTGCCGGGCCGTCGTCCGCAAGCCCCTGTGGGTGAAGTTGACACCCAACACATCGGACATCGTGGCGCTGGCGCGCGCCTGCGCTGACAACGGGGCCGACGCGGTGTCGATCATCAACACCATCACCGGAATGGCTATCGACGTGCGCACCCGCCGGCCCAAGATCGCGACCGTGTTCGGGGGCTTGTCCGGTCCAGCCATCAAGCCGGTTGCCTTGCGCATGGTCTATCAGGTGCATCGCGCGAAGATCCCGATTCCCATCTGTGGGATAGGCGGTATCCAGGACGGCACCGACGCGATCGAGTTCTTGCTCGCGGGAGCGAGCTGTGTGCAGGTCGGCACGCAAAGCTTCGTTGACCCAGCCTCGGCAGAAAGGATCATCCGCGAGATTGAAGAGTGCTGCCGTGCCCAGGGCGTGACTGATGTACGCGAGCTCATCGGTGCCCTGGCCGTAGGCCAGTAGCCGCGGCCAGCCACAGGGGGAGACTGGGCACATATGCCGCATATGCGCCAACGCATCTTTCCTAGCGTGCGGCTCACCGGGTTACGCCGAATTAGCCGTCACGAAATACGCCGGAAACCTTGGATCGCTAATCTTCCTTTCGGATGGTTCACGAAGACGATTGAAGCCAAAGCCAAGCCCCTCTAGTCTCAGCGCCCGGTGACACATGAAAAAGATCGAAGCAATCATCAAGCCGTTCAAGCTCGATGACGTGAAGGACAGGCTGCGTGAGATTGGCGTGCAGGGCATGACGGTTTCGGAGGTGAAAGGATTCGGGCGCACGGGGGGCAGGAAAGAGGTGTATCGCGGCTCCGCCTACGTCGTGGACTTCGTGCCCAAGGTCCGTGTCCAGATCGTGGTCAAGGACGACATGGTCAAGGACGTGGTGGAAGCCATCATGTCGGTGGCT
>Ga0182011_10001015_pt1 | contig 24563 bp, 19 predicted proteins | sample 711E1DmetaG_FD_120481 | JGI IMG/M metagenome (GOLD analysis project Ga0182011, IMG submission 120481) | Permafrost microbial communities from Stordalen Mire, Sweden - 711E1D metaG | ecosystem: Environmental > Terrestrial > Soil > Wetlands > Permafrost | place: Sweden: Stordalen | collected...
TCGGCCAAAAATTGTTCCAAGCGCTTTCGACTTCTCTCGATTTCGCTCTCGGTCATGAACCGGAGCTTAGCACCTCCCGTAGGAGAGGTCAATAACATAACGTAGTAGTAGTAGGTGGTAGGTGGCAGGTGGGGAATCAAAAACAGGTGGTAGGGGCTGGGGACTGGGGGGCGAAGGCTTGTCTGCCACCGGCGCGTTCCAGCATCACTCGCTCAACTTGTCCTGCGGCTCAAGAAAGCCTGCCAACCTTGAAAAAGAATCCTTTTTTTGCATGAATGATGCGGGAATGTCTATGAAAACAAAGGATCGCTGTGGAAAAGTGCCAGCGAAGCGGGAATGTTTATGAAAATAAAGGTAGTTATCCGTTCAACGCCGGAATGTATTTGAAAAAAAGCAGGTTAATGTTTTCAGCCGAGATCAATTAGGCGCAAATCTAGGACAAACAGTCACACCTCAGACCAGAGAAATCCTCAGACCATTGTGGACTTAATGTCCGTACCTGCGCAAGGCCGACAATGAGTCCCCCTGCCTCCGGGCTTCGAGGTAAGGCGCTAACTCGGATCTCCCAGCACGTTTGGACGCCCTTCGTGGACTGCCGGAAGGGCGGGGCTTCACAGGCCCTGCGGAAAAACTCGTAAGGGCAGGCGCTGAGCGGTACGACGGCCTATGCGGACGCAACCTGTTTTGGAGTGCGGTCCCGCGTTGCGGGGCCGCTTTGGCTTGAGCCAGCTTGCTGGCGGGCAATGATACTCTCGGTTTCAATCCCCGCGAGCCAGCTCGCGGGGAGGAAAGCGGTCCCGCAACGCGGGACCGCACTCCAAAGCTCCGCTCAAAATAACAGGAAGGACGAGTTTTTCCGCAGCCTGTGAAGCCCCGCCCTTCCAGCCCCGTGGTGAGAAATGGGGGCTAAAGGCGCGGGCCGGGCGTCTTGGCGATGTGCCGGGGGCGTCGCTGGCAATGGGGGCAGAAGTGGCTGCTGCGCCCCGCGATCACGATGCGCCGGATCGGCCGGCCACAACGAGGGCAGGGTTTGCCGGTGCGCTGGTACACGCGCAGGCGCTGGGCGTAATTGCCGGGACGGCCCTCGATGTCCACGTAGTCGCGGAAGCTCGTGCCTTGGAGCTCGACGGCTTGCTCCAGGACTTTCCTGACCGCTTTGAAGAGGCGTCGGGCTTTCGGGGCGGAAATCCGGCCGGGCTGTGCCAGGGGATGAATGCCGGCCACAAAGAGCGACTCATCCGCATAGATGTTGCCGAGCCCGGCCAGCAACTGCTGGTTCATCAGCCAGCTTTTGATGGCCCCGCGGCGGGCGCGCATGGCGCTCAGGAACTGCTCCCGGGTCACCTGCTGCGCGTCCGGACCGAGGCGGCCGAACACAGCTTCCACCTCCCCAGGCGTGCAGGAGCGCAGCCTGCCGAACCGGCGTACATCACGAAAACGCAACTCCTCGCGCTCGCCGAGCACCAGCAGGACGTGGGTGTGCGGCTCGAGGGGCGCCTGGCGCGCGGAGACTGTGAACTGCCCGGTCATGCCGAGGCGCACGAGCAGATAGCGCGGTGGCGCGTTTTCTGAAGTGAGCTCGAGTGCGAGCGCCTTGCCCTTGCGCTGGACAGAAACGATGGTGCGTCCCTCAACCTCGGCGGCAAATTGCTCCGGCGAGCCGACAATGACGCCGGGATGGCGGACTTCAACGGCCAGGATGCGGCATCCCAAGGCGCGCTTCTGGAGACCTTGAGAAACGGTTTCGACTTCGGGGAGTTCAGGCACTGCTACACAGCCACCTTGATATCGTTCCCTTCAACCTGGACGGGGTAGGTGGCGACTTTGGCGGAACTGTTCCCGGGTATTTCTCCGGTGCGGACGTTGTACTCCCACTGATGCCAGGGGCAAATGACCACGTCGCCCACAAGCTCTCCTTCGCCGAGCGGTCCGCCCTGGTGCAGGCAGGTGTTGTCGGTGGCGAAGATTGTGCCCCCCACGTTGAAAAGGGCAATCGTCTTCTCCATCACCTCGATAGTCTTCGCCGTTCCCGGAGGAAGTTCAGAAACGGTTGCAACTTTGACAAACTCCGACATGTACGCTTCTCCTGTAGAAGGGCCACACGTGAGCCCCATTTCAGCAATTCCGAGTGGTGGGTCAGTTTGATGTAGAGACGGCGGAACCTGTCCCGATCTTATCCGGACGCCGCCATATGGTCCGTCGGTTGACGGATAAACTCGCCGCTACAATACCAAACTGACTCACTCCGAGTGGTCTTGAAGTGCCCCGCAAGGAAAAAGGCCTAAGCGATTTGGACCATTTCCGGTGTCCCTGGCTTGCCGATGCGGACGGATTTCTTGAACTCTTCCACCATGGTCTCGTCCAGACGCACCTCGGTGGGCCGTTTGCCCAGGCTCATGCGGTCAATCTTCTCCTGGAGTTTCAGAAGGGCATAAAAGAGGTTTTCCGGCCGCGGGGGGCAGCCTACCACGTAAACATCTACGGGGACGATCTTATCCACACCCTGAAGCACCGCGTAGGTATTGAACGGGCCGCCCACGCTGGAGCACGCGCCCATGGAGATGCACCATTTGGGGTCCGGCATCTGTTCCCATATGCGCTTGATTGGGGGCGCCATTTTCAGCGTCACCGTGCCGGCCACAATCATGAGGTCAGCTTGGCGCGGGCTGGGGCGAAACACTTCCGCCCCGAAACGCGCCATGTCAAAACGCGAGGTGGTGGAAGCAATCATCTCGATGGCGCAACAGGCCAGGCCGAAAGTGAGCGGCCAGAGCGACGACTTCCGCGCCCAATTGAAAATCTGGTCCACCGTGGTGATGATGAAATTCTGTTCAAAGCGATTCTCAATCCAACTCATACGCCCGCCTCAGCCCCTTTCTCGGAAATGCTCACGATTCAATTCGGCGCCCCTGCCACGAGTCTTATTATACCCCTGGAGCAAAGCGCCGGCCCAGCCATAATAGCCCGGGAAGCGGAGCCGTTTGAGGAGCATGGGTGCAACAGGTCGCAGCCTGTGGCAGGGACCACAATTGCTTTGACCAGAAGGCCCGGCGCTCTTAACCAGCCAACACCCTTGCGCTGCGATTCACGTTGACGGAACAAATCCCATGCACTTCTGAAATGACGTCGAGCGCACGTTCACTCGGCAGGGGGCTTCAGTTTGCGGACCTCGGCAGCCCCCACGGTATCGCCGGCGGCATCGAGGGCCTGAGCTTCGGCGGCATAGGCTTGGGCATAGGTGGGATCAACCTCGCGGGCGGCACGAAATTGCGCAGCCGCCTCGCGGTACTTGCCGAGTTTCTTCCAGCAGGCTCCGAGGTAGAAACGGGCGCTAAGGTCCTGCGGGTTCACCTGGACGGCGCGCGTGAAATACTCCGCCGCTTTCGCGTAATCACCGCGAGGAAAATAGACCGCGCCGAGAATATCGTAAGCAAGGCTGTGATAAGGCAGAGCCCGGGTGGCTTTTTGAAAGTAAGCCAGCGCCTCATTGTGGCGGCCCTCGAGATCGGCGATCTGGCCGAGGCCGATGTAGGAATCGTAAGTGACGGTATTCAACGGATCAAAGCTGGCCTGGTTCAGGCGAAGGGCCGTCTCAAACTCTTTCCTCGCTCCTTCGAGGTCGTGCTCGCGGAATTGCAAATCGAGTCCGTGGTGTATACGAACCAGTCCGGCGTCGGGAGCGACATCGAGGGAATAGCGGAAAAGGCTTTCGTTGTTGCGCCAGTTCGGAATCGCCCGAACATCCTGAAAGCACCAGAAGCACATCACGAGGCCCAGGAGAAGCACGACGGCCGGAGCCAGCCGGAGGCGTGGCAGTTGCCGCGGCAACAGGTCCAGGCCCAGGTAAGCCAAGGCAAGGCAGAGGCCAACGGAGGGCAGATAAGAGAATCGCTCCGCCAGCAACGGAAAGCTGAGCTGCCGAACATCCAGGCAGGGGAGCAACGTCACCGCCCACCACACAACCAGAAAGCCCAAAACCCTCTGGCGCTTCCGTAACGCCACTGCCGCGGCCAGAGCGAACAGGGTCAACCACGGCCACAGCGAGTGCAGGCTCGGCCCGGGAACGAAATTATGGAAAACGTTAAGGTGCACAGGCCAGAAGAAGAGTTTTGCGTGCTGGCCCAACAACCCAATGGCGGCGCCGACGATCCTGGGCTGGATTTTCCAGAGATGCCCCGCCCCGGAGAAATGCCCCAGCGCTGCAACGCGCGCCACCGAGTAGATCACGGCTGCGGCAAAGTACAAGCCCCAGCAAACCGCCCTGCGGCCCCAGGTCTCGACAGTATCGGAAAAGAAAAACCAGTAGGCAATCACGAGCAGAGGAAAACTGAACGCCGCCTCCTTGAAGAAAAGCGCCGGGAGATAGGCGAGCGCAGCAACAGCGTGACGGGCCACGCGCCGGCTATCGGCCTTCTCGGCGCGCAAGAAAAGCCGGAACGCAAGCAGGTAGAAAAAACCGCAACCCATCTCCGGAACGGATGCGATCCACGCCACGGCTTCCACATGCAGGGGGTGCAGGAGCCAAAGGGCTGAGCCGGCGAACGCTGCCAAATCGTTCCCGAGGATTTCGCGCCCGATTTGGAACACCACAAGCCCCGTGGCCATATAGAGAATCCACTGGAAGAAATGATATGCGGCGGGATTAGGCCCGGCCACGCGCCAAATCAGCCAGTACGAAAAAATGTGCAGAGGACGATAGAAGTTCGTTTCCGCCGCCGCCCCAAGAAATGACCATACGGAGCCGGTGAAGATTCGCCACCAAAGATGAACATTGCGGACGAAGGGATTTTCAAGGAGCTGTTTGCCATCGTCGTAAACCAATCCGTTGGACAACACGCCTGAAAACACAACGGCGGCCACCAGCGCCAGGACGGCGCCGGCCGCATAGGAGTGGTTCTTCACATACGCGTTGCACTTGCTCAGCAAGGCTTAACCTATCCGTCGCGGTTTCCCGGTCTCCAACCCTAAAACTGTTTTCCTGTTTTTGAAATGGTACTTTCGAGTGGGCTTCACACTTTCCCAGTGCCCGACGCGTCTGCGCTGGCTTCAAGAGCCCTGGCCTTGATGGTCTTTGGAGTGCGGCCCGCCACGGCGGGTCGCACTCCAAAGACCGATTGCATCGGGGGATGGCCGGGCGGGGCTACTATTGAATTCCCCGGATTTACCACACATCCTGCTCGTTCGCAAGCGGCAGATCGACGGCGGCGTCCTGCTTGGCAGACTGATACATGGCAAGTGCCCACTCCAGGGTTGGACGTACGCTGGCGAGCGTGACCATCGGTTCGCCACCGCTTTTAATTGCACCTACCATATCCTCAATTACGGCTTGGTGGTCGTGGAACCCGAGGTCCGCCGCGCCGGTTGAGCCGGTGGCTACAGCGGCGCTTCCGTAGTGGCGGATTTCGTCATCTTCCGGCCGATCGTCCTTGAACTTCCAGGTGCCCATGCGCTCGCCGACCATAATGGCTGTGCCGTTTTCTCCGTTCACTTCGATTCGAAGATCCGTGCCCGGCCAGAGAGCTGTGGATGCCTGCACAACCCCTTGAGCGCCGTTCTGATAAGTTACGAAAGCCAGCGCCGTATCTTCCACGGGGATGCCCGGATGCGCGAGGTTAGTCATCTGGGCTTGCACTCTCTTGACAGGGCCGACAAGATACTGAAGCAGATCGATGTAGTGGAATGCTTGCTGAATCGTCACCCCTGCCCCCGAACGCCGCTGCTTGCGCCAAGCATCCGATGTGTAGTACTGGGAGGAACGAAACCACTTCATGTACGCATCGGCGTGAAGGATCTTCCCGAAACGATCGTCCAGAATGGCTTTGCGAATGGCCTGCACCGCGCGGCGCGTCCGGCATTGAAGCACCACACCGATCTTGACGCCCGCGTTTGTGCAAGCTTCTTGCATCGCGTCCATTTCTCGCAGAGACATGGCGGGCGGTTTCTCCACCAGGACATGCTTCCCCGCGCGGGCGGCCTGGAGCGTGGCCTCGACGTGCAAATGGTTCGGGGTGAGAATATTGACGACTTGAATCTGAGGATCGAGGAGCATCTGCTCCAGGCTGGCGAATTCTTTGCACTCGAATTCGCTCGTGAACTTGGCCAAGCGAGCGGCATCCGGATCCGCTGCGCCCACCAAGCGGGCCAGGTTCGAGGCGCGAATCGCCTTTGCATGGAACGGGGCGATCAGCCCCGTTCCCAAGAGTCCAAAACCCAGACGCGAATCGTTCGCCATCCGTTCCTCACTTGGCCTTGTAGGGGCGGCCCTTGTGTCCGCCCTGGGGCGGATTTGAAGTGCAGCAGCTTGCTGCCGATTTTAATGAAGTTCTCAAAATATAGTGACACCTCAGGGGTAGCGCCGGCATCTTGCCGGCATCGCAGAATGCCGCCTGGACGGCGGCGCTACGACGAAGGTTTGTCACCGTATTTTGCGAACATCAGTAAGTGGCCAGCTTGCTGGCCGTGCAACGGTGCAGCGCGAGCAAGCTCGCGAGTCAAAAGCGGCAGCAAGCTGCCGCACTCCAAACCCTTGCCTCACTCGGGAATCAGCAAAACCTTCAACGCCTGCTGCGCCTCGATGTCATCGAAGGCGCTCCTCCATTCCCCAAGGGGTAACCGGCCAGTGATAATCTCACCCGCCGGCAGCCGCCCGCCGGCAAGCAAGTGAATGGTTCGGTCCCAGCTCGTGTAGCTGGTCGAGAGGTTGAAGATCACGTCGCACACCTTGAAGGCGGCTTTGTCCCATGGAAATGGAATGGAGTCCTTGCCTGTCAAACCGATCACGCAGATGCGGCCCTTCTTGCGGATCAGATCGACGGTGGAAGCAATGGCCGGGGCTGCACCGCTGCATTCGATGACTAAGTCGGCCCCTAAGCCTCCGGTGAGCGCCTGCACTACCGCCACAGGATCTTGCTGCCCCACGTTGATTACGGTTTCAAAACCCAGATCCCTCGCCTTTTTGAGGCGCAAGGATTCGTCCGCCGGGGTCCCCACGATGACCACGTGCCGGGCGCCGGCGGCTCGGGCTGTTAACGCCGCCAGCAAGCCAATGGGCCCCGGCCCCAGAACCACTACAAAGTCGCCCGCGTCGATTCTGGCTCGCTCCACGACATCATGCACGGTATTGGCCGTCGGCTCCACCAGGGCAGCCAGATCATAGCTCATCGAGTCCGGGATCCGATGCAGCAGTCGCTCGGGCATTTTTAGATACTTCGCAAAGGCCCCGTCGACGCCCCAGCCCGGCGAGCGCTTCAGCGGACAGATCTGGATGTTTCCCGTACGGCACAAGTAGCAGTGGCCGCAGGCGCGCGTGTGCGGCTCTCCCACGACTCGATCGCCGACCTTGAAGAGCCTCGTCTCCGCACCGGCCTCGATGATTTGGCCTGAGAACTCGTGGCCTAGAATCACCGGCGGCCAATAGGGAAATCTGTCTCGCCACACATGCAGGTCCGTTCCGCAGATCCCGCAGGCCTTAACCTCGATGAGCATTTCGCCGGGGCCGGGGGACGGCTCGCGGACATCTCGGATCTCGAGGAAGCCCACCCCTTTTTGGGTTTTCACAAGAGCTTTCATAGTTGGACTCCGTCGCACCATCCCGCCAGGAAGCGCACCAGGATGGCCGCCGCCTCGCCGATTTCATCCAGTCCGATCTGCTCCTCGTTGGAGTGAGCAAAACGCAGGCTGCCCGGGCCGAACACCACAGTGGGTATGCGCAGTTGGTTGTTATAGAACCAGGAGTCACAGGAGGCTGTCATGGCGCTGACCTCGCCCGGCGCATCGGCTTCCCGGCAGCACGCTGCGAGACCGGTGACCAACGGGTGTCCCGGATACAGGACATGGGCATCGTGGCGATACATGAATTCCAGCGTAAAGTGATCGCGCAGCCATTCATCTCCGCTGTCCAGAATGGCCTGACGCATCTCCTCCATCACCTGGTGGCGGGTCTTGTTAGGGAGGAAGCCCAGGACACCCTCGACAGAGGCCCAAGCGGGCGTGGTGGCCGGCCATTCACCCGCCGCCAGTTTGCCAAAGGTAATGGGCATGGGGTTGGGAAACTGGTCGAACAGAGGGATACCGCGGGACGAGGCCAACAGCCGGGCATGATACTGCTCGAGAATCTCCAGCGTTCGGATGGCCAGCTTCAAGGCACTGACCGCAACACCGGCGCTGCCGCTGTGACCAGGTCTGCCCTTGCAAATCACCCGGAACCACACTGCGCCGCGCACCGAGGAGAGGATTCGGAAGTCGGTGGGCTCCATCACAATACAGCCGTCGGCCTCTTCGCCGCGGCGCACCATGGCCAGCGTCCCGTTGCCGCCCACTTCCTCTTCCACCACGAGATGTGCCAGGACATCTCCTTTGAGCTTTACACCCAAGCGTCTGGCGGCCAGCAGGGCAGCGAACAGCGTTACCACCTGCCCCTTGGCATCACAAGCACCGCGCCCATGCACGCGATTCGCCTTCACGCTTGGCTCGAAAGCGTGCTCCTGCCCCTGGGAGGGCGGCACCACATCGAGATGAGTATTGAACAGCAAAGACCGCCCGCCACCCGTTCCGGCCACGCGCACCCGAAGCTCCGAGCGCCCGTCGTACTCGATGCCTCGCACTGGGTCCGCGTAATCTTCATCTCCGCGCAGTGCGTTGGTGAGGGGTATCCGTTCCACCTCGCCGACCTCAGCGAAGCGTTGGGCAGCGTACTCCACAGCTTCCATCTCTTTACCGGGAAGAGAGGGGAAACGGATTAAGTCACAAAGAAACTGTTCTGTCTCGCGATGTGCGGCTTGGATCGCAGCGCGAATTTCGGGCAAGGCGAAGTGATTCATAGGCGGGAGACCGCTTTCTCAAAAATATCCAGACTTTCGTATGCTTCAGCTTCAGTAATGACCAAGGGAGGCGCTACCCTGATTACGTTGCCGAAAACGCCCACCGAACCGATCAAGAGGCCAAGGTCAGCCGCCAGGTCAATCAGTTTTCGGGTGAGGTCCGGAGCGGGCTCCTTGGTCTTCTTATCTTTCACCAGTTCAACTCCCATCACCAATCCCATGCCTCGCACGTCGCCCACGTAGGGGGACTTCTCCATCATCTCCAGGAGGCGTGATTTCATCAACGCTCCCATGCGTAATGCATTCTCTTCCAACCGCTCACGCCGCATGATATCGACAACGGCGCTGACGGCGGCGCTGGCAAGTGGATTGCCTCCCATGGTGCTGCTCATCTCCCCGGGCCCGAGCACTCCAATCACCTCACCTCGAGCCGCGACGGCTGAGGCTGGAACACCGCTGCCAATCCCTTTGCCGATGCACACCAAGTCGGGGGTCAGCGCTTCCCATTCCAGCGCCCAGAATTTGCCCGTCCGCCCGAAAGAAGACTGCACCTCGTCAAGCGTGAAAAGGAGACCACGTCCCCGCAGCCAATGCTCCAGCCGTGTCAACCATCCTTGGGGAGGAAAGATAAAACCCGCCGCGCCCTGGTAGGGCTCCACGATCAAGCCGGCCAGACTTCCCGTGCTGTTGGCGCGCACCGCGTCCTCGATGTAGTCCAGGCAGAGCATGTCACAGGTGGCCGGGTCAGCCCGGAATGGACAGCGGTAGCAATAAGGGAAAGGGACGCGAATCGAACCGGGAATTGTCGGGCCATAACCTTTCTTCGGGCCAGGCAAGCCGCCGGCGCTCAGGGCGGCATACGTGCGGCCGTGAAAACCGCCATAGAAGCTGATGATTTCGAACTTGCCGCTCTTCCGTTTCATGATCCGCAGGGCGGCCTCGGTTGTTTCACTTCCTGTGGTGAGGAAGAAACACTTGTCAAGAAACGGTGGCAGGACGGAGATCAGCTTCTCCGCCGCTTCCACACGAGATTCATGCAGGCACTCATAGTTGTTGAGAAGCTTTCGAGAGACCTCTTGCACGGCTTTGACCAGGTCGGGATGGCAGTGTCCGACGTTAGTGACCAGAACACCCGAGGTCCAGTCGATGAAAGTATTGCCGTCCGCGTCGGTCACGACTACGCCGGAAGCATGGTCCCAGGCAACCTGCGCCTGGTAACCTGCACATTGCGCTTCCACGCGCGCCCAGCGTGTGAACAGCTCCTTGGATCGAGGACCGGGCAGCGGCCCTTTTACGGACGCGACCTTCTGGCTCATCATGCACCTCTCAAACACTTGGCTTGGCGACAAAGCGCGGGGGTTGCCCAGCCAGGAAGCGGTCAATCTCCAAAACGATCAGTTCCCGGATGCGCCGCCCCGCGTCCTCGGAATACCACGATAAGTGCGGCGTCAGGATGGCGTTCGGCAGCCCGAATAGGGGATAGTCCGGCGGGGGAGGCTCGATATCGAAGACGTCGATCGCGGCGCCGGCGAGCACACCGCTCTTCAGCGCCCTGGCAAGGGCCTGCGCGTCAACCATCGGACCGCGTGAGGTATTCACGAGGTAGGCAGTAGGCTTCATCATGGCGAGGGTGCGGTCGTTTACAAGGCGCCGCGTCTCGGGAGTCAGCGGAGTGTGAATGCTGATAAAGTCTGAATTGCGGAACACCGTTTCCTTGTCCACCACTTCGATCCCCAGTTCCTTCTTCCGCTCTTCCGACAGATAGGGATCGCAGATCAGGAAGTTGAACCCGAAGGACCGCAGCTTGCTATAGACGCGAGAGCCAATGCGGCCACAGCCGATGATGCCCAGGGTCTGCCCCGCCATGCGGTATATCGGAACAGTCTCGGCGAAATCCCAGGCGCCACGGGCTGACGAAATCTCGAGCGCTCGACGACTGGCGGCAATGCGCCGGCCGCAAGCAAACAGAAGCATAATGGCCTGCTCGGCTACCTCTTCGGCGCAGTAATCCGGAATGTAGCAGAGCGGGATGCCTGCCTTTTCCAGCGCCGCCACGTCGACGTTGTCATAGCCGACTCCGTGACGGATGACCAGCCGGCACCGTTCCCACTTCGCGATAATCTCGGAGGTGATTGGCACCATGTTGACGAGGATCACGTCGGCGTCCCGAGTCGCAGCGATGACGTCTGAATTCGGTGCGAACTTAAGCTGATAAGTCAGGAATTCCAGGCCCCGCTGGGCCATCTCCTGGGATTCCCAATTGAGATCCGGCTCGATGTAGTCAGTGACCACGACCTTTAGCGGTTTCATAAATGAATGCCTGCTCGGGTTCTTCAGCGTCCTGCCAGGTTGCGGACTTCGTCGTCCATTGCAATGGGGAATTCTACCCCTGCTGCCGTTTTATGCCAAGTTTTATGCCAAGGGTGTGCCAATGCGTGCATTTAGTTTAGAATAACATTCGTTGCGCTCGGAACGGCAGGCCTGATGCCTTGTTCAAAATCCTATCTGTTGGAGCGTGGCACGCGGCCGGGAAACAGCCGTCAAGAGGAGGTCTTGAGTTGCAGAAATTAATTCGGAATCACGAAGCGGGCGTTGGGAAGGCGGTTGTGTTCTTGACGGTTGTGCTGTTGCTGGCGATTACTGGACTGGCACTGAAGGTCACCAACCGTGAGGCGCCGTCGATCAACATGCAGAGGGAGATAAAGGGAATCGGGGTGAGCACGCCCGTAGAACTCAGAATTCAGGATTCACACTATCGCGTCAAGTCGGTTGTGGTGGAAGTCCAGCAGGGCGGCCGAGTGTTTCAAGTTCCAGTGGAGAGTAGCGGGTGGGCGGTTCGCACGCCGCGGTGGTGGAGGTTCTGGTCGCGGCATGTCGAGAGCAGTGCCACATTCAGGGCCAGCGTAGGGCGCAAAGAAATACCCGACCTGAAGGAAGGTTCTGCAACTCTGATCGTAACGGCCAGGAACGATTCCTGGGGGCGATTCTTCCGAGGTGGCCAGAGCCAGCTCATCAAGGACGTGCCCGTGCGCTTTGTCCCACCCCGCGCCGAAGTCCTGACGGCGCAGCACTACATCAATCAGGGTGGCTGCGATATGGCGCTTTTCAAAGTTTCCCAGGGGACGGTTGAATCCGGCGTGCAAGTGGGCAATTACTTTTTCCCGAGCTGGCCCGTGAACGATTCCGATTCCACAACCAGGATGTGCATCTTTGCATTTCCTTACGACGTCGACCCGGAAGCGCCGGCTCGCGTGATGGCGCGCGACGACGCCGGCAACCAGATACTGGTCAATTTCAATTACAAAGTCTTCCCCAAGAAGTTCAAGTCCGACACGATTAACATCGATGACAAGTTCATGGAACGTGTGGTTCCTCCCATAATGAGCCAGACGCCGGAATTGGCGGATCAGGGCAGCCTTTTGAAAAACTTCCTGCTGGTCAACGGCACACTTCGCCGGATAGATGCCCAGCAGTTGGTGGCCTTCTCCCAGAAAACCAGCCCGCACCTAACCTGGACTCGACCGTTCGTGCAACTCGGGAATTCCAAAGTGGAGGCGTCGTTTGCTGACTACCGGACCTACATGTACAACGGCCAGGTTATCGACCACCAGACGCACCTGGGGTTTGATCTGGCGGTTGTGCAGCACACACCGGTAGTAGCCGCGAACGATGGGAAGGTGATTTACGTGGGCTTTCTCGGCATTTACGGCAATGTTGTGATCATCGACCACGGCTGCGCCCTGCAAAGCCTTTATGCCCATTTGAGCTCGTTTGATGTGAAGGAAGGCGAAGAGGTAAAACACGGACAAGTGATCGCGCACAGTGGCCAGACCGGGCTGGCTGGCGGCGACCATTTGCACTTTACCATGCTGCTGGATGGAATCCCCATTAATCCAGTCGAATGGTGGGACCCGCACTGGATCCACGACCGCATCGAAGCGAAGCTGCAGCCTTATCACTCGCAGTGACGAGTGACGAGCCAAGCAACCGACCTCAATTGTCCTTGCTTGTCACTTGTCACTCGTCACTGAAGTTTAGAACCTGGAACCTGTTCTTAAGGTGGCGCCGTGTTGCCGCTGGTTCGGTACTTGGAATCGGTTTGGCTGGCCGTCCTGTAGGGCCCGGGCAGAAGGCGGCACGTGGGCCCTACCCCCTGACACCTGGAACCTGACACCTGTTCTTACTTCGCCACGCGGCTCAGGTAAAACTCGAAGAACTTCTTGGCATCGGTGTGCATTCCCACCGTCGCGTTCGCAGTCTTGCCTTCGACGACTCGAGTGAATCCTTGCGCATCAACTTGGATTGCCAACTGTTGAGTCTCGCACATGCTTGAGTCGATGAGCATCGCCACCGCCATGGGGTCAAACAAGGTCGGAGTCTCGCTGCCCCAGAGGTGATAGAGAATCGTCAGGGCGTTGGTGAGTGGGGTGAGATGGGTGAAGACGCGGCGGCGTCCGGCGGCATCGAGTTGCAACATGCCCGTGACGTCGAGCGGGGCCATCAGCAGGGGCACGCCGGATGAAAACACGGTCTGTGCCGCTTCCGGGTTCGACTTGATGTTCCACTCCGCTTCGGGCTTCGAATCCGGGCCATAGCCGCGAGCCACCGACCCGCCCATCATGGCGATCGCCTTGATTTTCTTCGCCACGGAAGGGTCGGAATTCAGCAAAGCGGCCACGTTGGTCAGTTCCCCGATGGCGATAAGCGTGATCCTTCCCGGCCGCCGGTTGATTTCAGTCTTCATGAAATCGACTGCTCCACTCCTATGCAAGGCGGAACTGGTGAAGCCATTCGCCCAGCGGGCCTGGTCCATCGGCTGGGGCTTTCCAGGCTCGCCTGCATAAACCGGAACGTTGCGCCAAGTTCCGCCTGCTTCCCAAAGCATTTTGGCCGCAATGCGTGCTCGCGCCTGGGTATCGCCAGACACAGTTGTCACGCCCAGGAGTTCCAACTCGGGGCTATTGATAATGAGCGCCAACGCGAACGCATCGTCAATGTCCGATCCAATGTCGGTGTCGAGGATGATGGGCGTCTTCGCCGATGCGGTGCTCGAAGTTAAGGTAATCAAAACGAAAACGAGAACAACCAATAGGCGGTTTACGGCGATACTAATCGACATGGAGCAACCTTTTTCAGGAATTCGTTCCCTCTCCCCCTTGGGGGAGAGGGTGGCCCGGGTCGGCGCTTTCTTCAGCCGACGCGGGACGGATGAGGGGGTCCAGAGCCTAGATCGAAATCCCACCGACGCTCAGTTGAATGTGCGCAGGTGGTTGAAATTGATGACATCGACGTCCTGGTGTTCGAGATATTGGGCCAACCGAAAATCGTCGGTGAGCACGAGATATTTGCCGCTTGCGGCCTGAAGGATGGCCATGTCGGTTAGCCCAAACTTCGTGAAACCTCTCTCATCGCCCAATTCTCCACTGGGCGTGTAACGCTCGTGCAGATCCCTAAGGGTATAGGCGAAATGCTGGTAAAAAGAATACCTCAACTTGTCCGGCAGTTGGCCGAGCAGGTTGCTGACCTCTGTGAGGATGCTGGGAGTCGTAACAACCTCTTTGAACTGCTGAATAAGATCAACTAGAAGCTTAAAATCCTCGATGGTGAATTGCGATGTTCTTTTGAATTTCTCGATCCGGGTCCGGTCGTGCAGGCCGACGAAGAATAGGAGAAGGACATTTGAATCGATAAGAAGCCCTTTGCTCCGGTAGGCACTCGCGGGGTCGGTAACCCTACTCGACATGCTCAACCTCACGGATCTTCATCGAGATGACCTCCCCCGTCTCACCATTGACCTTGAAGACCTTGAATCGGCGGCGAATTCCGCTGAGTTGGGAGAAGACGTCAGGGACGACATCGTACCCGAGCGTAACGAGCCAATAACCATCGCTCAGCTCTACCTCTTCGAGAAGCACATTCTTGAACTGACCGTGGTAAAGATCCTCGAAGTAGTCAGCAGCCTTCCTTACCGCCTCCTTGACGCTTATCATTGGAATCAACCCCCTCTCCACTTACTGGGTGTCCACAGAAGGGACGTACCAATCAAGTATGGCACACGGCAATCCCTCAAATAATTATTCATCCGTTGGTCTAAGGAATCAACCCATCACTTTACCACCGGCGCCAGTGCCACGCACGCAAGGCCGATGATAAAAAAGGCAAACATTAGTGCCAGCAGCCGCCTGGTGATTGTGTCGGCGCCTTTGAATTCCTTCCAAACGAACACTCCCCAGATGGTGCCGACCATCGTCGAGCCCTGGCCGAGTGCGTACGACGCTGCGGGTCCGACCATTTGGGCGTAGGAAGCGACAAAGTTAAAGGTCGTCCCTGTCATCCAGAACATGCCGCCCAGGATGCCCCAGATATGCCATGCCCTGGTTCCGCTAAAATAATGTCGCGCTGAAAGCTGTGGTCCGGAAAGCGGCTTCCGCATCAAGACATAATTAAGTGGAAACGTAGAAACCAGTATCCCGAGGGCAAAAACGAAGGCCACTGTATATGGACCAAGGTGGTTCTCTCCTTTGATGGCCGTGGCAATGAAAGGGTAGAACAGTCCCATCGTCACACCACCCAGCACGCTGACAATGATCCCTTTGCTGCTTACGGTCAGATCCTTCGCCTGCCTTCGGTAGGCCAGGGAGTCCAGCAATATTGCCAGGCACACCAAGCCAATGCCCCCAAAAAGCATCAACGGGTTGCCTTTTGGCGTGATGACGTAATTCAGGACCGAGCCGATCACCAGCGCCAGCCCGATGCCGACCGGGAAGGCCACAGCCATGCCTGCAATGGCGATCGCTGCTATCACCAGGATGTTGCCAATGTTGAAGACGATGCCACCGAGGAAAGCAATCAGCAAGTGATGACCATCCGCAGCCCGGAGGTTTTGAATAAAGCTATCCGGGCCGGCAGGGCCCGTGTGCCCCAGTGTAAACCCCAGGACCAGGGCCATCAACAACGTGCCCCAAACATAATCCCAATAGAGCAGCTCAAACCGCCAGCCTTCGCAGAGCTTTAGAACATTAGCCCAACTGCCCCAGGCAAGCATGCTGAAAACAATCATGGCGAGCGCGACAGCATAAACGGTGGGTATGAACATAGTAAGTTGACCTCTCGTGGCGGGTTTCACATCAGCCCGCGCGGTTATCGATGAATTTAACCCGGCCTCATAGCTTCTGGAATTTGAAATCTGAAATTTGGGTTGCGGCGGCAGGCGCGCTGTCTGCCTACTCCGGCATGGAGATGGGCACCGCCCGGCCTTCGCGAGCCGACTGATAGATGGCCTCCATCACGGCCACGTCGCGCATTCCCTGCACGCCGTTCGGTTCGGGCTCGTGGTTTCGGCGGATCGACTCGGCAAAGGCATCAAGCTCCAACGCCAGCTCGTCAATGATCTTGAATTTCTTCTCGAACCACCGGCCACCTGTCTGCCCAAATAGACGGCGCTCTAGATCCCACTGGAACGCCGGGTTGAGGGCAGCCCAACCCTTCTCGCCGTGGACCTGCAAAAACGACGACTCCGCGGCCTTAAAGCTCGAGGTAGCCTGCGCCACCAGCCCGTGCGGGAAGTTCAGCCGAAAGGCGATGTTCTCATCCACCTGACTGAAGGTCTCGGGATCAGTCGTCCACTGATAGGCTGAGGCTTCCAGGGGCTCTTCGCCCACCAGCCAACGAATGGTGTTCACGCAGTAAACTCCGACGTCCGGCAGTGCGCCGCCTCCCGCGAGCTTGGGATCAAGATGCCACGAGCCAGCCTTCCCTCGACCGCGGAGGACGATCCCAAAAGCCGAATGAATGTATTTCAGCCGCCCGAGTCTCCCGCTCGTGATCAGTTTCTTGAGCTCGAGACTGGCCGGCTCAAAATACTTGCGGTAGGCAATCATCAGGCGAACGTCGGAAGCGCGGCAGGCCTCCAGCATCTGGCGGCACTCTTGCACCGAATTTGCCATGGGCTTTTCGCAAAGCACATGCTTGGCGGCGTTTGCAGCCTGAACTGCGTAGTGGGCGTGCGAGCCGTTGTGGGTGGCAATGTAAACGGCTTCAACCTGCGGGTTGCTGAAGCAGGCCGGCAGATCCTCGTAGGTGTAAAAGGCCCCGGCGTGGAACTTCGTGGCAAGGCGCTTGGCCTTGGATCTGTCACCACTCACCAGTGCCACCAGCTTGGCCTTCTTGCTATGCCTGAAACCGGGCAGGATCGCGTTTTGTGCGAATCCCCCTAATCCAATCACCGCATATCCCACGGGTTTTGAAGCTGCCATAAACCTCCTTACCGACTTACGATGAAGGAAGCATACTTCCTGACTTTGGCCGCGCTGTCAAGCATGTAAGCGGCTAGGTAGTGGGTCAATTTGATGGTGTAGCGGCGAGTTTACCTCGCCAAATGGCGGCGTAAAGAGTCTGTGTGAAAACTCGTGGATTCCCGCTTTCGCGGGAATGACAGGTCGGAATACAGCCCCTAATTCCAGCGCTGTCACCCCCGCGGAAGCGGGGGTCCAGCCTGGCCAATGCCAGACACGAGTTTTCACACAGACTCGTAAAGCCGCCTCCACATCAAATTGGCCCATTAACGACTGTCATTTTTGTTTCTGACAAGCCCGCTCGATCTGATATAGTACGAGGTAGGTGTGGACAAAATACGATGGACTATGACCAGCTAGCCAGCTTCCTGGAAGTCGCCAAGCTGCAGAGTTTCTCCCGTGCGGCTGAGAAACTTTTTCGTACGCAGCCCGCCATTAGCGCTCAAGTGCGGCTTTTGGAACAGGAGTGTGGGGAGAAGCTGTTCGACCGAAGCGGCAAGAAGGTTCTCCTGACCCCGGCGGGCGAGATCCTGCGGCGATACGCGGACAAGATGCTGGACCTTGATAAGGAGGCCCTGCAAGCCATCGCCGAACTGAACCAGACGCCACGCGGAAAACTCTACATGGGGGCCAACGAGGCGACCTGCCTGTACGTCCTGCCAAAGACTTTTGCCAAGTTCAAACAGCTTTACCCGCTGGTGCAGATCAGTATCTACCGCAACTTCAGCCACAAGATTTTGCAGAAGGTCCAGGAAGGCGTCCTGGACCTGGGGATCGTCACTCTGCCGCAGTCGGCGAATAACACGGAAGTCATTTCGGTCTTTCGCGATGAAGTCCAGCTTGTGGTGCCCAAGAATCACCCTCTGGGGAAGAACAAGAGCGTGACGCCGGAGGAGATTTCACACCACCCGCTCATCCTGCCGAAGACCGGGCACACGCGGGTGGTGATTGACCGGCTGTTGCGTCAGTATCGTGACCACATCCAGATTTCCATGGAGTTGGCCAGCGTTGAAATCATCAAGAAGTTTGTGGGCGCGGGCCTGGGAATTTCCCTGATCAGCAGGACCTACGCGCAACCCGAGGTCATCGCCGGCGTGTTGAAGCTGATTCCCCTGGAAGGCGAGAAGATTTACCGGGAACTAGGTTTGGTGTACCGCCGGGACAGGTACCTGTCGCTTCCTGCCAAGGTCTTCATTGATGTCGTCCGCGAATCGACAAAGAAACCTAATTCTGTCTCCTCATCCACGACTACGAATACGATTCGCTAGCAGGCCGGAGCGCACCCGGGTCTCCGGTTCGATCAGGCGGGCAGGGATTAATTTATACCCGAAGCAAGAGACAAACTATGGTTAAAGAAGCGATGGCTCCTGCGAAAGGTAAGAAGCCACTCGTGGTCATGAAGTTCGGCGGCACCTCGCTAGGGAACGCCGAGCGGATGCAAAATGTGGCCAAGATATTGGCCGAGCATGCTCAACACGCTGAGCTCGTGGTGGTAGTTTCGGCTATGGGCGGGGTGACGGACATGCTGATTCGCGCCGCCACGGAAGCCAGCACCGGGGATGGCGAACACTGGAAGAACGTACGCCGGGAGTTGGCGAGGCGTCACCGCGAAGTCGCCGACCAGCTTCTCTCGGCTGCCGAGCAATCTTTCGTATTGCCCCGCTTAGCCGCCCAGGTCGGTAACTTTGAGAACCTATGTTCCGGTTTCTCTCTGGTCCGGGAAGTTACTCCCCGCGCCATGGATACGCTTTCGAGTCTGGGCGAAGTGATGTCCGCGAACCTCCTGGCGGCCATCCTGCGCTCCCTGGGCATAGCGTCGGAAGCCGTGGACTCCACCGAACTCATCGTTACGGACGACAACTTTGGCAATGCCTCTCCCCTTTTCGAGGAGACCATCGCCAAGACTCGCCAGCGCCTTGCCCCGCTTCGCAAACGCGGGGTCATTCCCGTCATTACCGGATTCCGGGGAGCAACAGCCGAGGGCCTCTGTACGACGCTGGGCCGGGGGGGATCAGATTTCAGCGGCACCATTATCGGGGCGGCTCTGGATGCCGACGAAGTGTGGATCTGGACCGATGTGGACGGAGTGATGACGGCGGACCCGCGCCTGGTCCCGGAGGCGCACATTATTCCCGGCATCTCCTACCGGGAAGCCATCGAGCTGTCCTTCTTCGGGGCCAAGGTGCTCCACCCCAAGACCATTCAGCCGGTGATGAAAAAGAAGATTCCGGTCTGGATCAAAAACAGCTTTAACCCTTCCTGCCCGGGAACCCGGATCGTCCCTTCCGCGCCCGACGGCCCGCCTGGCGTGAAGGCCATCACCTCCCTGAGTAAAGCCAACCTTATCATGGTCAGTGGAGGAGACCGGCTGAACTTCGCCCAGTTGGCAAGCCGCGTTTTCGCTTGCCTCAGCCTGGAAGATATCCCCGCTCTCATGGTGACTCAATCCTCCGCAGAAAATGTGCTGTGCCTTGCCGTCCACGATGCAGACTTGAAACGAACGAAGGCCAAGCTCGAGAAAGCCTTTGAGCTGGAGATCATTCTCGACCACTCAGCGGCGGTAGCGATCATGCCCCACGTGGCCATTGTGGTGGCGATCGGCGAAAACATGAAAGGCACGCCGGGCATCTCCGGGCGGGCTTTCGGAACGCTGGGGCGGCGCTCGATTAACATTATCGCCATTGCCCAGGGGTCTTCCGAATTGAGCATCTCGTTTGCCGTGAAGTCCTCGGATGTGAAGGAAGCTGTGAAAGCCATTCACGAAGAATTTAAGCTGTAACAATGTCATCTGCCTACCTACAATGCATCGAGGAAGCTTGCCACCGCAAGCAAAACCCGAAGAAGGATGCGCACGCGTGTGCCCACTGTGGCGGACTTCTGGAGGTGAAATACGAGTTTGAGGCCTTCGATGTCGAAGCCATTCGGCAGGCGTGGCACCGGCGGCGAATGAGCGGCGAACCCATCGACCGCAGCGGGGTGTGGCGATTCCGCGAGTTGATCCCCTTCTTCGAGCCGGGCGACCGGATCATCTCGCTCTCGGAGGGCTCGACACCCATCGTGGGAACCCGCCGTACAGGATGGTGGGCGGGTCCCGTCCATTTGACCATCAAGCATCAAGGCAACAATCCTACCGGGTCCTTTAAGGACCTGGGGATGACCGCCTGTATCACGCGGGCCGTCTCGCGTGGAATCCGCATGGTGGCTTGCGCCTCGACCGGCAATACGTCTTCCTCCATGGCAGCCTACGCGGCTCGCGCGGGCATGAAGGCGTTGCTCTTTGTGCCTTACCGGCAAATCTCCGCTGCGAAGCTTGCCCAGGCATTGGACTTCGGCTCGCTGGTGGTGGAGGTGGGCGATTCTTTCGATGAGGCTTTCAGGCTGCTGCGTGAGATCGCGCCGGAACTGGGCCTTTACCTGGTGAACTCTGTGAACCCGTTCCGCATCGAGGGACAGAAAACCATCGTGGCGGAGATGCTTGAACAGCGTGCCTGGCGCCCGCCCGACTACATTGTGGTGCCGGGTGGGAATCTCGGCAATTCCTCCGCCATCGGCAAGGGGCTGCGCGAATTAAAAGAGCTTGGATTCATCCAAAAGGTGCCGCAGGTCGTGGTTGTGCAGGCCGCGGGGTCGAGTCCGTTCCATCAAATGATGGCGGGCGGCTTGAACCAACTGACGCCGGTCGAGAAACCTGATACCGAAGCCACCGCTATACGCATTGGCTATCCGGCCAATTGGAAGAAGGCCCAGCGAGTGCTGGAGTGGTGCGGGGGGTTCACGGAGTCCGTCACCGACAAGGAAATCTTCGAGGCAAAGGCCATGCTGGCTGAGGACGGCGTAGGATGTGAGCCTGCCTCCGCCGCGACTGTCGCCGGAGTTCGAAAGTTGGTGCGCGCCGGAAAAATTCCCTGGCACGCAGACATCGTCTGCATTCTTACGGGCCACCAATTGAAGGATACTGAATACATCATGCGCCACCGCTCGGAAGTTCAGGAAACCCGCCAGAGACTTCGCGTCGAGCCGAACCTCGAGGCTCTGCGGAAGGCGCTGGAACAGGCTCTCGGTGACGGGTAGTGGTGTCATTTGCGAGACGCGGGCGCTCCAGGCCGCAGTCATTCCCGCGAAAGCGGGAATCCACTCCGCAAACCTTCGGAAATGCGCGGTCCACGGACTGGATTCCCGCTTTCGCGGGAATGACCGGCGTTTCGTAAGGGATGATATTCCAAATGACACCACTACCCGGCAACGCGGCTTGAACAACGCGAGCTATCCCATGCACGAGGTTTTACGGCAGGAAGTACGATTCCTCACCACGCGCCTGGGCGCGATTGTGCGGGAGCAGTGCGGCGCCAAGACCTTCGATGCCATCGAGCGTCTGCGCAAGCTCGCCAAGCAGGTCCGGCAGAATCCCGATCCCAAGCTCCTCCAACTCAACGAGTCGGCTGTCTGCGAACTCTCCAGCGCGCGAGCCACCGAGGTGGCGCACGCTTTCAGCCTTTTCTTTCATCTTGTCAACCTTTGTGAGGAACGGGAACGGGTCCGTCGTCTTCGCGCCTATGCATCGCAGGAAGCGGGCGCGCCCATGTCGCTCCGCCGGACATTCAGCGAGCTACACCGCCAGCAAATTCCCCCCTCTCATTTCAAACGAGTGCTTGCGTCTATGCACATCGAGCCGGTCCTTACGGCGCATCCCACGGAAGCGAAGCGCCGCAGCGTCCTCAATCACATCCTGCGCATCGGGAGAACGCTCGAGGCGTGGCATGGGGATCTGGATGCAACCGCAGAGCGGGCTATTGATCCTTGGATTGAAGCTTTGTGGCTCACCGATGAGGTTCGTGAGACCCCGGTTACACCTCAAATCGAGAGCGAGAACGCGCGCTTCTACCTGGAGCGAACCATTTACGACCTGGCAGGAAGTTTTTGGGAGAAATTCTGCGACGAGCTTTATCGTTATGATCCCGACCTGTCCGAACCGCAGCCCTTCCTGAGTTTTGGCTCATGGGTAGGCACGGACCGGGATGGCAACCCCCGCATCACCCCTGCCACCAGCATGGATGCCGCCGAAGAAGTCCGCCAGAACATTCTGCGTTACTACCACGAGTCTTGCAGGCGCATGTTGGGCTTGGCATCATTTCCCTGCCATCACGTTCCGGAAATCAAGCGCGACCTGAACCGCCTTATGCGCCGCTATCCGGAAACGCGCGCTTTTAGGGAAGTCGATCAGCCGAGTGAACTTTACCGCCGCAAGCTCCGCGTTATGATGTGGAGACTGGATCAGACACGGACCCGCGCCCGCGGAGCCTACCGGCTTCCCGATGCACTCACCTGCGACCTCCGGCAGCTTGAACGCCTCTTGGCGCGCCACCCCAGTCCGCGAATATCCAAACTTGGAGCTGGCAGGCTTCGTGTAGCTTCGCAGGTTTTTGGCTTTCATGGCGCAAGTCTTGATTTCCGCACCCATTCCTCCGTTACCCGAGCCGCGGCGGATGAGCTTTTGCGCAAGCAGGGGCTTCCCTCTCAACCCCTCGAGGTGCGTGCTGTTTCCATAAAAAGGCTTCTTCTCGAGGCCCCTCAGCAGAACACCTTCTCCGGACCCACCCGGCGCGTCCTGGAGGAATTTTCAGCGCTCAAAGAGATTCAGACTCGCGACGGGGAACCGGCAGCGCATCGCTACATATTAAGCATGACCTCCAGCGCCGCGGACATCTGGGATGTTCTGTTGCTTGGGCGGCAAGCCGGCCTGCTGGTTGTCCGCAAGGGCGAACCGCATTCTGCCTTCGACGTTATTCCCCTATTCGAAACCCTGGACGATCTGGAAGCGGGTCCGGGAATCCTGCAAGACCTTTTCGCGGACCCCCTCTATCGGCGCATTCTGAAATCTCGCAACGAATTTCAGGAAGTCATGCTGGGGTATTCCGACTCCGTCAAGGATGGAGGTTATGTTGCCGCCAACTGGGCGCTTTTCCGCGCCCAGAAGAGACTGGCCGGCGTGGCGGAGAAATGCGGTGTTCGCCTGAGTCTGTTTCACGGCAAGGGTGGAACGATTGACCGTGGAGGAGGACAATCCCACCGCAGCATCGAGGCGCAACCCTTCGCTGCCCCCGGGGGAAGACTCCGGATCACTGAACAAGGCGAGGTCATCTCTCTCAAATATGCGAACCCGGCCATTGCGGAGAGGAACCTCGAGCAACTCGTCACGGCTGTGCTGCACGCGCATCTTCTGCATTTCCGGCGTGTCAAGGTGGATCAAATTCCCGGGTGGGAAAAGTACGCCCAGGAACTTGCCGACCGTAGCTGCGCGTTCTATCGTGAGCTCGTCGACGAAACGCCGGGGTTCGTGTCTTACTTTCGCCAAGCTACGCCGATCGACCTCATCGAACGGATTCGGCTCGGGTCGCGCCCCAGCCGCCGCTTCCACACAGACAACCTGCGCGACTTGCGCGCCATTCCCTGGGTCTTTGCTTGGACGCAATCGCGACATCTCCTCCCCGCCTGGTACGGTCTCGGCTATGCGTTGCAAGAATTCATGCGAGATCACGCCCCCCATGGACCTCATTTGCTACGTCGAATGTACATGGGCTGGCCTTTCTTCAACATCCTGATTAACAATGCGGAAGCCTCCCTGGCCAAAACGGACCTCTACATCGCCAGCCGTTACGCCGCCCTGGTTCGACCTCGCTCTCTTGCTGAAAGCATCTTTGGCCGTATCCGGGAAGAATATGAGCGCAGCGTGCGTGGGGTGCTTGAAGTCTCGGGCTCGACCCAGTTGCTCGAACGCCAGCCGGTGCTGGCGGAGTCCATCCGCTTGCGCAACCCCTACGTTGACCCTCTCAACTTCCTCCAGACTCGCTTCCTCCAAAAGTGGCGAACCGCGCGCGACCACCAACCAGAAATCCTCCATCTCCTGCAAATCACCGTGGGCGGTATTGCGTTCGGGATGAAGAGCACGGGATGAAAATGGGGCTAGCCCGGATTTCTCACCAGGACAGGGAAGGGCGGGGTTTTATCCCCGCCGTTACTGAGGCTTCCAATTGTTCTCCCGTCTCGCGCCCCACGCAGTCCGTCAGCCGACGGACTGCGTGGGGCGCGAGAGAAACATAGTTTTCGAAGCCGCTTTGCGGCGGGGTTAAAACCCCGCCCTTCCGAGCGCCCGACGCAAAACGGGAGAGCGTGGTGAGAAATCCGCTCTAGCAGGCTGCGGAAAAACTCTCCACGGGTGTCATCCTGAGCGCAGCGAAGGATCTCGCTCTGCGTATCTTCTTGAAAATGCACAGGGCCAGATTCTTCGCTGCGCTCAGGATGACAGTTTCGAAGAGTTTTTCCGCAGCCTGCTAGTGTACTGTCCCATAAGTAATTGGCATTAGTATTGCTCCCAAAATAGGCATTCCTGGTGCACAATGGAGGTGCCTATGGCGATGGGACGACCCAAAGCGACCTTGGTCCTGACCGAGCA
>Ga0182011_10001017_pt1 | contig 24518 bp, 23 predicted proteins | sample 711E1DmetaG_FD_120481 | JGI IMG/M metagenome (GOLD analysis project Ga0182011, IMG submission 120481) | Permafrost microbial communities from Stordalen Mire, Sweden - 711E1D metaG | ecosystem: Environmental > Terrestrial > Soil > Wetlands > Permafrost | place: Sweden: Stordalen | collected...
GACGAACACCAGTTGGGTGGAGACCACCATCACCTGGAGCAACAAGCCGGCCCGGGGAGCGGCGTTAAGCACCAACAATGTGAGTGGGACCAATGGCAGTTGGTATCTGTATGATGTCACCGGTTATATCCGGTCTCAAAAGACCGCCAGGAGCAACTGGGTCAGTCTGGCGTTGCATGATCCGACCAACACCCCCTGGCTTATCAGCATCAACTCGCGGAAGAATGCCACCAATAATCCGGCTTTGGTCATTATCACCACCAATCCCCCGCCAACCGTCAGCATCATCAACCCGACCAATACTGCGGTGTTATCAACCACAACCAACCTCACCATCAGTGCCACCGCCAGCGACAGTAGCGGCATTTGTAAGATTCAATTCTTTGCCAGGACAAACAGCCTGGGTGTGGTGACGACTTCGCCTTATAGTGTGACGTGGACCAATCCTCCGGCCGGGACGAATTTTCTGACGGCCGTGGCCGTCGGCAATGATGGTTTGTCCACGACATCCGCAGTGGTAAGCGTGATTTTGGATATTCCACCGACAGTGACCCTGACCAATCCGGTGAATAATGCCGCCTTCGTGATTGGCTCCAACATCAAGCTTGGCGCGATCGCTTCTGACGCGGACGGCACGGTAACGCAGGTTCAATTCTTCGCCGGGACAACGAGTCTGGGGATTGACACCAACGCGCCTTACAGTTTGACGTGGAGCAATGTTGCGTCGGGAACTTATGCCCTGACCGCCATCGCCACCGATAACAACGGCATCACCACCACTTCGGCCACCGCTAATGTTGTCGTTGATGCGCCTCCGTCCGTAGCGATTACCAGCCCGACGAACACTGCGGTGATATTGTTGACAGTCACAACCAACCCCATCATCAGTGCCACCGCCAGCGACAGTGTCGGCATTTGTCAGGTTCAATTCTTTACCGGGGCAAACAGCCTGGGTGTTGCGGCGACTGCGCCTTATAGTGTGACGGCGAACGACCTTCCGGTCGGGACGAACTGGCTGACGGCCGTGGCCGTCGGCAATGACGGTTTGTCCACGACTTCCGCGGTGGTGATCGTGACAATTGTGGGTGTTCCCCCATCGGTAACACTGACCAATCCGGCGAATAATGCCGTCTTCGCGGTTGGCTCTAATATCAATCTTGGCGCGGTTGCTTCAGACGCGGATGGGACGGTAACAAAGGTTCAATTTTTCGCCGGGACGACGAGTCTGGGGATTGATGCCAGCGCGCCTTACGGTTTGACGTGGAGCAATGCTGCGTCGGGAACTTATGCCCTGAAGGCTGTCGCTACCGATAACCACAGCATCACCAGCACTTCGGCCACCGTCAACGTTGTTATCGATACGCCTCCGGCGATAGCGATTACCAGTCCAACGAACGGGACTTTGATTGCCGCGCCAGCCAGCGTGACCATCAATGCTTCGGCCTCTGACAGCGACGGAACGGTGAAGCAGGTTCAATTTTTCGCCGGGACGACGAGTTTGGGGATTGATACCAACGCTCCTTACAGTGTGACCTGGAACAATCCTTCACCGGGGATTTACGCGTTGACTGCCGTTGCCACTGACAACGCCGGCCTTTCCACCACTTCCCCGGCCATTGCCATCAACGTGCTTGTTGTTGGTGCCGACCCGGATGGAGACGGGCTCAACAACCTGCAGGAATATTTATACGGCAGCAATCCCAATGTTTCGGACGGATTTTGGCTCTGGGTGAACACTCCCAGCGGCCTTTCCGGCACTCCATAAAACAGATTAAAACAGATAGACAATATGATCAAATCCAGACTGTTCAATATTTTTGTTTTAGGCTCTATTCTTATCGGAATCCAGGCCATTCCATCACGCGCTGCGACCGTATATTTAACTTTGGTTAATGCAGGTTTTTCAAATCCACAAAATAATGCTCTAGAATTTAATGGTACGGATTGCATTGGCCAATATTACGGCCTCGAAACATCGGGGTCTGTTGTCCATTCAACTTGGGATGATACCTACGGTGGCATTGCCACCGGTGAGACGGGAACTATTTCTTTCCAATGGGAAGAAAATGGTGTTTGGTATACTGGAACCACCGCCAGCTATAAACAAGGTACTGGTGGATCTATGACGTTTTATATTTTCCCGGGTGGCACTAATTACAATTATTATACACCCCCCCCTCCGCAATTGGATAGCAGTAGGGATAAGGGCTCGGATACAAAAAAAGATTCTTGTGGCATGCCCATATGGGATGTGACCGAACCTTTCATATCACTTTGGTTGAGTGACGAACCGTTGGGCTATCAGCCGGCAATTGGGCCACGTGTGTCATTTGAATTAAAGTATAATCAACGCCAGGCAGATCTATATATTACAAATTTTAACGGAAACTTTTTTAGTGTTGGGAAAAACTGGAATTGTTCATGGCTTTCATATGTTGACACAGATTTTAGCGGCCTTACCCATGTTAGATACCCGGGTGGCGGGGATGCATTATACGACTTAGATAACGGCTTTTCTGGGCCAATTGCACCAGTAGATAGTCGCAACAATACGCAACTTTCCGGCGATCACACCAATGGTTATACGGTAAGTTATCCCGATGGAAGTAAAGACATTTACGGATTTGTCGTTACCTCTGCTTCAGGTGGGTTTATTGCAGCTTTTTTATCACAACGGTTCAATGCTCAAGGGCAGAGCCTCACCTTTAATTATTCGCCATATGTGCATGTCAATTATCCTGGTCAAATGGTCATCCACCTTCAATCGGTGGTGGATGGCGATGCCCGAACCAATTACATTTACTATAACAACCCCTATAACGGCAACTTGATCAGCAGTGTAGTGGATGCGTTTGGCCGGACCAATCTGCTGGCATACAACAGCAACGGCGATTTGACCAACATCACGGACGTGGCTGGCAACTCCAGTTCGATTAATTATGGCACCAACGATTGGGTCACGAGCATGACAACCCCCTATGGCACAACTTCCTTTGCTATCGGGGACGGAAGCAATAGTGCCGTTCCCAACGGCCGTTCCATATTGGTGACAAGGCCGGATGCCAGTACAGAGCTTTTCCTTTACACTGAAAGCGCAACGGGCCTGCCCCAAATGTATTCTCAAAGTGAGGTGCCTTACGCGCCATATATCAGTTACGCAAATCAAGAGCCGGAATACCTCTATAATTCATTTCATTGGGGCCCGCGCCAATTTACGGCTCTGTCCACCACCAATATCACAAGTTTTACGCCAAATGATTTCCGAAGAGCGCGAATGAAACACTGGCAGTTAGCGTCTGACGGGTGGCTTTCTGATTGGGAGGCATTGGATCGCGACCCCAGCCCGGATGGCGCAGGGACTATTGAAGGCCAAAAAACCTGGTACTACAATAATCCAACCCAAAGCTTGCCATTGACCGTCGCCCGTGTGTTGCCGGATGGCTCCACGGCTTTCATCTATACCCATCGAAATTCATTGGGCAATATCGATTATAAATTAAGCACCTATTCCGGTGGTACACGTGCCGACCAATTCACTTATGCCACCAACAACATTGACACGATAACAGTTGCCAACGCTCTGGGAGTGCAAGTCTCCAGTAATTCGTACAATGCATTTCATCAGGTGCTTGCCAATTATAACGCCTTAAATGAGATTACCAGCTACACCTACAACACCAATCAGCAGGTCACCAGCATTACTCTCCCCAACGGGCTGGTCACCACCAACATCTTTGGGGCCAATAATCTTTTGTCGCAGCAAATCGTGGTTGGCTTTGCCACCAATACTTTCACCTACACCAACGACCTGGTGTTCACGCACACGGATGCGCGCGGCCTCACCACGACAAATACATGGGATAATCTGAACCGCCTGACCAGCACCAGGTTCCCCGACGGCAGCTATGTTTCTAACATTTACACCAAACTGGACTTGACGGCGATCAGGGATCGCCTGGGCAACTGGACTTATTTCGGCTACGACAATATGCAGCGCAATACGACCATCACCAATGCGCTGGGCAAAGTTACTATTTTCAATTATTGTACTTGCGGTGCGCTCGCTTCCACACTGGACGCGGCGACCAATCTCACGCAATTTTACTACGACAATCAGGGGAATGTTACGAACACGGTTTATGCGGATGGTTACTCAACTTTCAAAACCTACAACCTTTTGCAGCAGATGGTGACGGTCAGTGACAGCGCCGGGACCAGCGCCACGAACACCTATAACAATCAGGGGTTGCTTGTGGCGGTGAGCAATGCGGTCGGCCGGGTGCAAACCATGGCTTGCGACGTGCTTGACCGCGTGACCAACAGCGTGGATGCCAACGGCGTGAGCATTAACACGGCCTACGACAATCTGAATCGCCCGTTGACGCGCACCTACCCGGACAATGGCGTGGAGAAATGGGGTTACACGCTCAATGTTCCCAGCCATACTAGTTACACGAACCAGATCGACAACGTGACGCTCTATGCTTACGATGCCTTGGGGCGCAAGACCAGTGAAGTGGCGGTTGGAGTGACAACGAACCAATTTGCCTACGATGCTGGAGGAGAATTGCTCACGCTCACCGATGGCCGAAATCAAACCACCACTTGGCATTATGACATGTTTGGCCGCGTGACCAACAAGGTGGATGCGGCGGGCGTTGTGGATTTTGTGTATCAATACGATGCGGACAATCACCTGACCAACCGCTGGACGCCGGCCAAAGGCAACACGACGTATGCCTACGACGCGGTCGGCAACCGGACGAACATCAATTATGGAGGGATGAATTTCATTTCCTTTGCCTACGACGCACTGAACCGGATGACAAACATGGTGGATGGTGTGGGGACGAATCATTTCGGCTACGATGCAGCGGGAGAGGTGCTGAGCGCCGGCGGGTTATGGGACAACGACACGGTGACTTATGCCTACAACAATCGGCGGCGTGGCAGTTTGAGCGTCGGTTCTTGGAATCAAACCTACGGCTACGACAATATTCGTCGCCTGACCAGTATCATCTCGCCGGCAGGCGAATTTGACTACACGCTCGGAGGGGCGAGCTCTGCGAGTCCCCTAATCAAAAAGGTTTCGCTCCCGAACGGAGCTTACATCACAAACAGCTACGATAATGTGAGCCGTTTGCAATCTACAGCTCTTGCCAATAGTTTGGATCATGTGCTGGACGGCTACACCTACACCGACAACCAGCTTGGGCAGCGGACGAACATCGTGCGCAACTACGGGTTGATGAATTCGAGTGCGAGTGCAGGCTATGATGCCATCGGACAACTCACGTCCTGGACGGCGAAAGAATCGAACGGGGTGGCGCGGCTCAATGAACAACTGGGTTACGCCTACGATGCGGCGGGCAACCTCATACAACGCACCAACAACACGCTTATCCAGACATTTAATGTGGATGCGGTGAATGAACTGACGAACATCACCCGCGCCGGAACGCTGACGGTTAGCGGCAACACACCCATGCCGGCGAACAGTGTTACGGTGAACGGCCAGCCCGCCTTGACGTATGCCGACTTCACTTTTGCCAGCGGCAATGGATTCACACTGGCGAATGGACAGAACAGCTTCACCAACATCGCCATGAATTATAACGGGACGGCGACCGTGACGAACACCATCACTGCAAACCTGCCCGCAGCCGTGACGATGCAGCTCGATGCGAATGGGAATCTGACCAACGACGGAACGAGGAGTTTCAATTACGATGTTGAAAACCAATTGACCAATGTGATGGTGGCCGGGCAATGGCAGAGGAGCTTTATTTACGACGGTATGAACCGCCGCAGAATCGCGCGCGATTACATCTGGCAAGGCAGTGCGTGGGCGCTCACGAACGAGACAAGGTTCATTTACGACGGCAATCTGGTGATTCAGGAACGAGATGGGAACAATGTTGCCCAGGTGAGTTACACGCGGGGAATTGGCGGGTTGCTGGCCCTCACTCAACACTCAACGCCCAACCCTCAACATTTCTACTACCACGCTGATGGCAACAGGAACATCACGGGTTTGATGGACGCGAACCAATACATGGTGGCGCGGTATCTGTATGATCCATTCGGGAAGTTGCTGGGCAAATGGGGACCAATGGCGGATGTAAACGCGTATCGGTTTGCGGGCAAGGAGTATGATTCGAAGGCCGGGCTTTACTATTTCGGACGGAGATTTTATGACCCAAACCTGCAACGTTGGTTGAATCGTGACCCGATTCAAGAGCGTGGCGGACTAAATATTTATGCTTACTGTGGCAACAATCCGGTCAGCTTGATTGATATTTTGGGTTTTTGTCCGACGTGGTTGGATAACTTGTTAAGTGCCCTTGACGCCACCGCTGATGATATCGGTGCCTATGTATTCGACAACGGAGGATTATTTGCCAATACTCTAAACGACATTGGCAACGGGCTGAACAATTATGCCGATAGTTCAGACAACTCTTTTTTGGGGCCACTCGCCGCCTACGAGGGGTCATTGTTCAATACATCGGCAAACATGGTGAACTTTGACACGTGGATCAGTCCATTCGACAATCTGGCGAATGGTGTGAATACAGAGACCGGCCAGCCATTAAATGGGTGGGACTACTCTCAAAACATTGGCCAGGCAGGTTTGGAGTTGCTCCCATTTCTGGCACCCGCATTATCATCACTTGCCGCAGATGGGGGAGTCTGGAATTTAAGTCCATTTGCAAGAGGCCAGTCTATTGAACAAACGTTAGGGGCTAACCTTCCCGGAAATTTCCCTGTCATTGACCAGTTTGCTAACGGGACGGCAACCAGTATAAAATCAATTGACCTGGGTGCGGCGAGCTATCAAAACACGTCGGCTCTTGCGAGCAGGCTCAATGGCTATGTTGACTCGGTTTCTGGATTCAACGGTGCAAACTGGGCTGGTGTGAACATAGATGCTTCCCAAATTACGGCACGCCAACTTCAGTTGGCGATCCAGCCGGGAAGCGCATCGGCGGCACAGCAAGCAGTAATCAATGCTGCTGCTGCACGCGCTCAAGGCATGGGTGTCAATTTCATCGTTACTCCAGTTCCATAAACTTTTATGTTGATGCAACTCTATTTACGAAACGGCATGGTTTATTTGCCGACGGTGGCTCAAACTGAAGCGGGCTACCACATGGATATTGACCCCGTGGACGTAGTTTCCGTCACCGACACTAAAATTTTACAACGTGCAATCAAAGAGGCTTTGAGCAAGGGGAATCCAACTATCCCTACGCCAACACGCGCCGCTCATCCAACGCCAGTTGTGCTGAAATATGCAAAAGTAAAATCGTGGTCAGCGTTCGAGAAAGGGACGTCACTGTGGAAGCTAGTTGAGAAATCAGGTAGCTATCAGATTAAGCCTGGGCGAAAGCGCCCAGATAAAGGTTGGGAAGATGACCCGACAACAATTGAAACTTTGCCGTCAGGAACAACACTCGACGAGGTCGCCAAACGGGTTTTAATTTTGATTCAAAACTCAAGCGGTGTTGCCCCACCGAACGTTGGTTAAGTGACCAGATTTGCTGCTGGACGCTATTCTCCTTGCCGGAGCAAGGGGCGGCCGTAACAAGGGTCATTTCAGACGGCACGCCTGACCTCTAACGCTCCAGAGGGTGAAGGAGGTGCTCTAGGTCTGAAAACATCGTCGGTGTTGGACACATCAGGTGGCCTTAAGGGCATTAATACGGATGTTCCCGCCGATGAATTCTCAGCGAACTTACAGGCGAACGGCTACACCGCAAAGACCATGATGGGAAACAATGGTCCCGTGACGGTTCTTGACAACGGCCAAGGTTCTACATATACTGTTTACACGAGAACTAGCACAGGCGAGAGCGGGGCTCAATATATCGGACCTAATGGACAGCTCAAGTACAATTTAGGGCAATAGACATGAATATACCGAGCGACACTTCCAGACGTTCTGCGGTCTCAAACGCACTTTCGTCCATAAGGAAAGATAGGCGCCTTCCTAAAAAAGTCCTTGTTGGACATTGGGAAGATTATCTTTTTTTCGAGCCTTTTATGATGTTTTCTCCGTGCTTTATCGACGTGAAAAACTTACTCTTGGTTGAGGAGAAAGCCTCCGTTATTGCCTTGATCAATCTTGGGAATGTTATCCCGGTTAACTACGATGATCCGCCGGCAATATTCTTTGAACAAAATACTGGGGCGAAGGAATATATTTCTGAACTAGAGAGTAAAGGAACTCCCCTGAGTTGGAGGGTTTTGATGGATCGCTATGTCTGTGCATCAGACAAAGGAAATTGGTCTATTTATTGTGAAAAAGAAAATGACGTAGCTGTTTTCGCCTTCCGCGAAGGTTTTTCGCAATCAACCTGTTTGCAAGTTGAAAGATTATTAAAAGCCAAATCAATAAGGTTTTCGTCTACTATTGGAGAAAGCCAGTTGTTTGATTTTGGAAAGTTAGTACCTAATTGGCGGTTTACCTTGGTAAATGAGCACATGAAAGGGTCATGAAAGGGTCACCCATTAGCGTGAGCGGTCAAGAGAAAAAATAGATTTCCGTCAGCCAGCCTTTCTTTTCCTAAAAGCTGTCTTTGTTTTTTCGGGCCGTTGCGGGCGGCGTCCAAGGTGCAATTCGTGCCTGTCATTTCAGTCGTTGATTCAGATGCATCACTCCCTTGCGGGAGGTGATCCGTTCAGTCACCCATCTGGTTCCAGCGTGTCGCGCCCGGCCTGGGTGACAGTCCGGTCTGCCGCAGGCGGACTTCCATCCGCTCGCAGCGCAGCCGCCACGCTATCACGCCCCAGCTTCGCCCCAAAGACAAAGTCAGTCTGCCCGTGGCGTCGTTCGTTAGTAAGCGGTAAAGTGGAGACCCCCTGTTGCGGCGGTCTGGCGTGATAGAATGAACGGTTGGCGTTGGTGGAGGCAACACGGTGATAGCGACCGCCCCATTCCGACGGTGCAAGCCATGTTTTGAATCGCCCCGGTGAACTAAAAACGTCGCGCATATTTCCTTCTTTCCTGACGTTTTCAAACTGGGCATTTTGTGTTCGTGCCAACCAACGACAATCCTTTGCCCACTACAGAAGAGCTCTCGGCGCTAACCTGCAAATTACTTAAAAATAAAAGATCTGAAGATCACATCAAACGAGCTTTGGAAATATGGAAAGCCAAGCACGAAGTCCTCTCTGAATCGGCCAGTGAAGAAAATGATTCGATTTCCTTTGATGATGTAGCGGATAAGAAATTGCTGCCGTCGCTCCGCAAGAATTTGAAATATGTTGGAACGTCCAAAGGCGTAGAGATGGCATTTAAAAAATATATTGCATCCCTCAACAACGTTTTCTCTCAGGCATTTAAAACCCAAAGAATTTCAGATGAGCAGTTGAAAAAGCTCGAACAGCGACTAAATAAGCTGGCAACTGACGTGCTTGAAACCGGAAAATTGCCGCAGCACATTCTTGAGGCGCTGCAGAAATATCAGATCGATATGCGTGAAATAAAAGTTCATCCAGTTTGTGCTGTGGAGATTCGTGACGTATTGGGTGGACCTGGAATTGATATTGGACGACGCGATTTCGAACTGTAGCCAAAAACTGTTCAATTTTACCCATGTCCAAACTCCTGTCCCGCCTCATCAACATCCTCGAATATTTCACCAATCGCATCAAATCCAAACCCAAGTTAAAAAATGGTCGGGGTCTGTTGAACATGTACTTCGTCGAAAGTAATGCGAAGCGGAACAAGATGAATCGAGAGCGGCAGTGAGATCCGTAGAGCAAATCAAACAAGCCGCCGCCGCGCCCCGAGCCGGGCCGCCTGACCGCCCTGGTGAACGTCATCTGGGCGGCACGTCCCCAACCGGCGTTGGCTCCAGCCAACAACTGCAATTGATGGATTGCCTGGCTACAGCGAATTCTTCCCTTGAGCCTTGGCCTTCTTCCAGCGCGACCTGGCTGCCGCCGAAATTTTAGCCCGCGCCGCCGCGCTCATTTTGCGTCGAGCCGTCTTCACCGGCTTCGCGGCTGACTTCCGCCCCTTAACTTTCGCCCAACGCGCCTTTTGGGCAGCGGCAATTTTCCGCCGGCCGGCAGCACTCATCTTTCTTTTCGGAGCGGCCCAGTCTTGAGTTTGGGGTGATGCCCCAAGAATCCGACTTAGCTCCTTTTGGAGTGACTCGATTTTATCCTTGATGTTGGCAGCCCGACGTAACTGCTGCGCTGACAGGTTTGCAATGGATGAATTCATGGCAGGCAATTAAGGTTTTTGGCAGGGAAAAGTCAATGCGTGATTTTCACTGCTGGGCGAATCTTTCCGGGTGCAACAGTCAACCGGCAATCTCATTACTTCCCCAACAAACCTTCCCACGAACAGCCCAGTGCCTTTTGCAAACGCAGCACCGTCGTCAGCAAAATGTTCACATGGCCGGCTTCAATCTTCTGGATGGTGCGAATATTCAGATCGACCAGTTCGGCCAGCTTTTCCTGGGTGATTTTGTTGCGCATTCGCTCACGGCGAATGTTGCTGCCGAAAGCCTTCAGTTGCACGGCCTGTTTTGAGTTGAGAGGCATGCGCCCTATTGAGGCGCAATTTCACCTTGACGACCACGGCACGATGGGGCGTAAATGACCCAATGTGGATGTGGTACTTCCAGTTTAACAACCAGCAGAACGGACCCAATGACAGCCAAGTGATTAAAGCACTACTTGCCAAACAGACGCTTTCACGTGACACGCTTGTCTGGAAAGAAGGCATGAGCGACTGGCAGCGATTGGCGGATACGGAGCTTGCGTTACTAATTCCAATCAATCTGCCACCTCCAATCAACCCGCCGGAGGTTCAAAGAGCGGTCGTTCAACCGCCGCCAATTCATCCAGTGGGGAACCAGCCACTCCCGGGTCAAGCTAAGATAACGCAGCTTAGAGAGGATCAATCGGCTTCCTTGTTTCCAGAGTATTTCAAAACACCTCACGGCATAAAGAGCATGTGGTTGTGGTCTATGATTCTTTTAGTCGTCGGTTTTGGTCTCATTATGTACGGAGCGATGGTAGGGCTATCTGATAATGGATTTTATTTAGAATATCAAGGTGCTCTGATATTTGGATCCTTGATAGTTGCTGGTGGTGCCATCCTGTGGTGGATGCTTCTCTACAAAAGCTGGGAGATCATCCAAGACGGCAATCCGGCAACAACACCTGGCAAGGCTGTAGGTTTTATGTTCATTCCCATTTTCAATTATTACTGGCAATTTGTGGCTATTCTCGGTTTGGCCAGACAACTGAATCGTTATTGTGCAGAACGGGGTGTCGCTGCAAAACGGGTGGACGAACAATTGACCCTTGCTCAATGCGTTCTCTTTTGCACGTTGTGGATTCCTTACCTCAACATTTTAACCGGCATCGTCTTTGCGGTGATATTTTTCATCGTATGGAAATCTATAGCGGAGACGGTTGCTTTGATTGTTACATCTAAATCGCAATCCACAACATATTGACTTAGGATATTCTAGTGTTGGCCGTATTGAAGCTACAAGGCAGTCTAAGCCATTATCTGTCTCCCAAGCACCCTTTTTACCATCTACCCAGTAAAGTCTCGTTCTAGGCCATCCTGACGAGATATAGGGCACTAATAAAGAAGCTGGTAGATACTTTACTCTAATACCACGTCAGATTATGTCCCCATATCCTTACAACATCTTTAAACTCTATTTCCGAATGTTTCCACAAAGAAATCTGTGTAATTAGCTCCAGATTCAAAATGGATGAGCAGGTGTGGGTGGAATTAGTCGGGAACAAGCTGTTATCCATTGGAACACTAGTTCTTTACCTGACAGCCAATTCCAGATATAGTCGCTCCAAGGTAGAAGTAGGATTGCGGCACATAATGTAGTACCACAATCTGACTCTACCTACAACATTATGCTGAAAAGTCGTATTATCGAGCTTGTTTCAATCATTCCGCCCGAATCAAGAATTTATGCGGATGCGACACCGGTAGCCCGTGGAGCAACACCTCCAGCCGAGGCAGATGTGGCAATCAATCGTCGTGCCAATGCCTTGCTAGACCCGGCATTCCCATGGCATTACGCCAAAGCTTTCGCTCAACTGCGCCAGCCATTGCCGGCGATGGTGCATGAACCGTATATTAAACTGGCCTACGAACATATCATGAATCGGGCGATTAATGAGGACATTTCCTGGGGGCAAATAATTCAGCATCCGAAGTGGCAGACCAAACGTGGTATTCTTGAAGCATTATTGCTACTGCCCGACCTGCGATTAGATCAGGTCGCCGCGTATACCGGCCTAGCGGTTACAACGGTGATGATTTACGAAGGGCTGTTTTTTAGTGTTCGGGACCGGCTGGAGGACAAACTGTTTATAAACGAAATCGCGTATCCTCAAACCAAGCATGTTGAATATCAGGCTGAGTATTGGAACACAGCCGAGCCATCTGAACTAATGATTCGCGCAGCGTTCCATGGAGACCTAGATACAGTGCTAGAAATCTTCGGCTCAAGGACGCCGCGCGAGGAACAATCCTCCGAAGTGTCCATGAAACGGTTGAAATCAAGGACGCTGGCAGATGCAGATTTCATTGTGAGGGCGGGCGGCTCCAGTTCCAAGGTTCCAGTGCTGGACTCTGCCCGAAAAATGATCGAAGCGACCGAGAAGTATGCATCACCGACAGGCCTCGGAGGAGACGATATAATCGGCCTGACCGCAATCGGACTTGATCCTGGACAATCGATTTTAGAAACCGTTAAAGGATTATTAATGGATGATTCAAACTACGAGCCAGTAGCGAGCCTCCAATTACTCGACAAACCCGGAACCAATTAACCACCAGCGCTCATTCAAGAAGGATTGGCCAGGGCTTCAGATGCAATTTTGCCATCCCCGGTATCCCCAGCGTCCCCCGCATCACCAGAATTCACAAGCTCACCAACGAAGGCCAAACCTTTATAGCCGTGACGGCTGGTAAGTCTGTTCGTTCCACCGACGGGCCGAAGAATACTATTCGATGGCGTCTTCAAGAAGACTTTAAACACAGTGCGCGCCAGTTCCCGGCCGAACGCTTGCCGGGGATATATCTGGAGCTTGTGCATATTTGCGAACCTGGCGTATGCCGTATATATCTCCGAGGAAGTCAAATTGCCACCAGGCTTTAGGCACAAGCCTTCGTTTACAAAGCGTAATAGCGCATCATGGGCGTCAGGTCCGATCCGCACTACTGCCACTTTCATGGCGTTAACCAGAGCTTTGACCCGGCAAGGACATAATTCACGCGTTGGGAAGCATTCTGGGTGACAAGCGGCTATCTTCTGCAAGCTCACGGCCACTTGATTTATGACCAACTCCATCGACACTGGCCTGTAAGCAAGATCCGGCCGTTGCTGTAGGAATTCTCGCGCCGCCATATCGTAAACGAGCCCCAATCGGCGTGCCAGGATGTGCGACATGGTCGCCAAGTTCAGTTCCGATTTGCCAGACGGCATGTGTCTGACGGTGGGCCCGAATGCGGCAACCGTCGCAGCTACGAACTGTTTGTCACGATCGGCGGTAGATACCGGGCCGGCGGGTTGGACAGGCGCCGGGCTGTCCGAGGAACCCACGGGACCGCCAGATTCGGCCTTGTTCTGGACCAGCCCAATTGTAGCGGTGCTGCTGGTAACATCCATGATCAGCAATTCTGCTGTGGGATCGCAGTAGTCTAGTTTAATGGCGCTATTTTGACCTTCTCAGCATAATGCAATTTCACATCCTTTGGATCTACCACGATTTCTCGTTTGTAGGAGTCGTTAAAATAGGCAATTATATTATTCTTCTGCACAGTTCCAGCCACTATGATTGGAAACTCAGCGAGCGACTTTTTTCTAAAGCTTCTTTGTGTGTAACACGCCATTTTAGCCAAATGAGTTGCCAGCCATTCTTCGGCGGTCCACGACATGCCACGGGCGGCGAAATGATGGCCACAACCTCGCCATATATTAACCTCGTCCGGCATGGAAGCGAGTTTCTGATTTTCTTCTGGGGTCATCAGCATTTCGCGGCCGGGCCGTTTTGAGTTAAATAGGCACAGCCACTTGTGCCGGTCAATCATTGTTACCATGGAACAGCTCCATGCGTCTCGTAGATATTGCCAATATTCATCATCGGAAAGTCTGGCTTCAATCTTCTTAAATGCTTTCAATTTCGTAGGTCCGTCCTCCAGCATGAGAACGCCCTCGAAATCGCCATCGCGCAAGGCTTCTGCGGCCCCCCGCTTGTATTTCTTGCGAAAGGCTATAAGAGGCAACATGGTCTTTTGTTCACCTGGCATTGGTGGCGAAGGTAGGTCAAATAGTGTCGTTGGTATGGTTGCTAATGCTTCTCTGAGAGGCCGTGTTATCTTTGGAGTTGTATTCATATTTTGTTTGCCTTTCTAGTGCACTGACGATATTGACTTAGTGGGCCGTTCCCTACTCTGTTTAAAATGGTACTAGAACCACTTAATCCGCGCAACAGAAATATATATAATAAGAATGGCGGGATTAGGGGTTGTTGTTCAAGACTATTCAAGAGTACTCTGCCATGTAGCCAGACCGTATAAATATCCGCGCCGGTGTTGACTTGTAACTTACAATACTCTACTCTATCCGCAGAGTAAGTTACGATGAAAGAAGAATTAACTGTTTGCCGCCGGCGCCGCTTCTGCTCGCAAGAGCACGTGACTTACTCTCATTTGGGCGTCGGCGGCTTCTTTATTCCCAAGGAGCAAGTATATGTCATTCCTAGATAATACACAAACAGTCGGCCCAGAGAAGCCGCCAGCTAAACCAAACCACTTGCGCCCTACGAATCCCCGCCTGCCGGGATATGTGATGCAATCTACCGAGCAGGCTTTCTGTGACAGAAAGGGTCAGGCGAACGCCTTGGCACTCAAGTATAGCTGTCACGTACAGGCGTTCAGCGATAATGAGATGGAAAAGGTATCCGAACGAGCTTGGAACAATCGAAGACCAGTAAAAGGACGCGACGGGCAAATGAAAATGTTGCCAAACAGAAAATATCGATTCCGGATGTCATACTACGAACGGAAAATATACAGGCATCTTAAAAGTATTTACACGCCTGACTGTAGAAACCATATTAAGTACTACAACAGCTTCGATGGTTACGGCCGGGTTAAGGTCACAGCCGAAGACATCAGTGTCACGTTGAGGATCCCCTTGCGTACGGTACAGCGGGAACTAGTGACACTGGACGCTATGCGGCTCCTAGATCGAATATGGATACCCTCGAAAACGGATGAAAACACCTATGTAGGAAGCCAATCATATCTGTACCTAAGGCTGGATATATATCTGCAGATATTTGACCAGTTGAAGGAAGAAAGAGAGTCCGGAGAGAGCCGGGAAAACCGGCTTGGGACCCCCTGTGAGATGCGGGAACAAAGCCCTGTGGAATCAACCATTTCTGAGGCTCACCGAGATGACAATATTGTCACCTGTAATACTGTAACTATGGAGACACCCTCCTCATCACCGAAACCTGTGATTGATTCTGGTCTCGTTTTTGAGAAGGGAGAACCAGAGGAGCCTTTCGGCTCCGATAATCTCTCTCTCTGTAAAGACATTACAACCTTCGGTCAGAATCCTTGTGTCCCCGGTAATGAGTCTTGTGTCCCTGATATTCTCCGCGAAGATGTCTTAACTTTCGGTGATGATCTGTTCCGCAAGTTTACAAGTGAAATCGATACTCATTACCCCGGTCAACTGAATGAGAATCCCAAGCTCCTGCTTCAACTTCGGTATTGGATACTTCGGCCGTCACCGAAGGAACGGATGAGCTTTGATGATCTTCACGATGTATTGTCAGATAATAGAGCCAGTTCAGTTAAAAACCTACTGGAGTATTGGCCTCTCATTCTTCGGTTGTATCGCGTAGAGCAGATTGAATGTGCTGGTGGTTATGATGCCGATGAAACAATCAAATCGTGCAGCGAATCAGTTGCACCAAAGGATTTTGTGGAGCGCATGAACTACCAAGTGGGGCAGATAATACAGCGGTCGTTTCGGGAAACCTCTCCCGTCCGACTTGGTACTTATGACCCGTGGTTCGATGCACCCGGTGATCGTTTTGCCCTTCTGGCGGCTTGTTCTGAGCTGGGCTTGACCTATTCCGTTGACACCGTACTTGATGACCCGGAACGCCTGAAACAATTACGTGAATATGCTCGTACAAACGATTTTGAAGCGCTGACGTTCCAACACCATTATCCACAATTGGCCAATCGTTTCGGATTCGAGAAGTATGATTGGAATCAGATGAAGAGACGCATTCGTAAGGGATATGAGCAACTGCTGCATAACAAAGCCCAAGCCGAAATGTGGAATTAATAAACGGCCCGGCTGGATGTCAGCCGGGCCGCGGGATTAGGGTTTCATAATTTCTTAAACCTGACGACCGTCATCGCTTTCTCCGGCGGTTGATTGATCAGCGCGAAATATTCGGTGAGGGTCGAGCACATGCCGCCCTCGGCTTTCAAATTTTCAGCCGTCATTGTATTCAGCGGTTCGCGCTCCGGGCGTGCGGTCAGTTCAAACCGTCCAATGATTTTCCCGCCGCGATGTAGCAGTTTGTCCGTAGCCTGATGAGTACGGCGTCCGGCATCCCAGGCATTCTGCCAGGTCTTTAAAGTACGGTCTTTCCAATCCCGCCGGGTTTCCGTCTTGATGCCGGCAAGGAATTCGTTTTTGGTTAGTGCGAAGGAAATGTTCATGATTACAAATGGAGTCCGAATCGTTCGATGAAAAACCCTTGCAACAGGATTGTCTGGTCTGTCCTGTGTGTCACTATAAGAGCAAGTCCATAATACAAGCCCGGCCTTCTGTACATGGACGTAAACTGGCTATTATAAAACGAAAATGGTAAGAAAAACGGCCTAGTCTACATTGGACCAGGCCGTTTCCGGGTTTGGGTTTAGCGAATTTACTGTCTTGCCCCTAATCTGTTCCAGCGGCGCATTGCCGCAGCCTGTATGCTGCGCATCTTTGCCGCCGAGAGCGGTTTTCTTGCAGCAACGGATCCGTTATGCTGCTCTAGAGCTGCAAACCAATATCGCTTCAAACCCGGCAACAAATCCGTCAACGAGTACCATAAGCGTGTGAATATCATCGAATTTTGAGTTCTCTTTCTAACCGCTTTCAGAAGGATTGCTTCTTCCTTTGATTTCGGCTTATAGCCCTCTTGTCCCGTTAAAAGCGAAAAGAGCAAGTCTCTTTCGCGCACATGTGCCGGGCGGTCGTCTCCATGTATGATTGTATCAATCTCTTTCAGAAGTACCGCAGCTTCCTTCAATGCTTTATTTTTGTTCATATTCGTTTCTTTGTTTTGTTTGTTGTTGGTCTCCGGTGCCGCTGTTTGATGGTCCTGGAGTCTCGATGTTGACTGTTGGGGCTGTATGGTCGTATTCATTTTATTGCAGTTTTATTGGTCGGTTTTGTCGAGCTTTAGTGCGCTCTTGAAAGTCATGATCATATATCCTTCACGGATGGCTTGTAGCTTCCGGATCGTAGGTTTCTGATGCCCGTCGGTTTTCGTATGGAACGACTGTATTTTAGTTATTTTCATAATTATATTCTTCAACTGCTGATTTCATTTCTTATCTACTATCTCATTTTCTAACTTTTGACGTTGCGGCTGCGGCAGAATCAGACGCTCGCTACGCTCGCTCTGCGCGTCGCTCACGGACCCTCTCTTCGCCTCCGCTGCGCTCCGGCTCGTTCGGGTCCGTTCGACTCCGCTTGCTGATTCGCCTGCGCCCTTTACTGAATATTCGTGAGCCGCTTCGCGGCTCACGAAAGGGAGATTATTGATGTTTTCCATAGTAATTTTGTTTATGTTTAATTATTTCGTTCATTGTTCATTGGCGTTTCTGTTCTGCGAATCTGGAAACTTCCATAATCTCAACCGCTGGTGGGGTCGCGTCCGCCGGGAGCAGTTCCGCCCAATTGATTTTAAATACTTCGGGCCGGCACACCGCCATATCGCGTTGGAGCCGTCGTAGGTGACGCTTGGACAGGTTTTTTGTGTAAAGTTCGAAGGCAGATATCCCATTTGATTGCCATCTTTCACGTTCGGCGATTGCCAGGAATTCAGCTATGTTGCTGACTGTGGCAATGGGATTTGGATCGAAGCCAAGTAGTATACGGCGATATGTTTGATAGCATTGATAGAAATCAATCTTCGTGACCTTGTTGCCGTTTCCGAGCTCTTCCATCAGGCGCCGGCCCTTGAGCTGAATCTCAACACGAACAACATCGCCCTGGCATTTAAATTCCTTGAGCACTTTGTCATACATGGTGATTCGCATTTCCGAACCCTTGAGCGCCATGGAACGGGCCTCATAAAAAATTGGATCCCGGTGGATTCGCGGATGGCGGGCGTGGCGGTGGGCGAGAATGAAATCAGCCGTGTCGCCCCGGAACTGCCACACTAGGTCAACTCTGGTGTAATGCAGGTTGGCAAAGGAAGCGTTGCAGATTTCACCAGCATTTTGTTGAAGCAAATCCATTGCGGCGTCCAGTTCGGCTTGGCTCTTGATGAGCTTGCCGTTATGGCCGAAGAGCAGGCGTGGAAGTGAGGCCCGGTGGTACCGAATTTCTTCGCGTTCGCCGTAGGCGTGATATCCAGATACGCCGTCGTCGAATGAGAATGAACTGGCTGGAATGAAGCCAATGCCGTCGGGGTCAGGGACCTGCTTATCAGAGATGGAACGCCGCCAACTGGTTGGAAGATTGGACACAACCAACGGTGCGGGGCTAAAGATGTGGACGGTATCGATCATCGGGTTAATGTGGGATTGATGAAATTGTCGGGACATTTGTGTCAATTAATCGGGGTGTTACAGCGGTAGTATCCGCGAGTTCGCCTGATTCGGCGCGTCGCATGAACTCGGAAATGGCCTCACGTGTCACATACGGCCTTCCAGCTATGGTTACGCATTTTAGCCAACCCATTTGTCGCCACCTGTAACCGGTCGTGCGCGACCGGCCGATTGATTCCAAGAATTTCTGTAAGCTCTCAATCGGCCCCGTATCGTTAATTTGTTTTTGCATGTATTTTTTCTTCTATCAGCACACCGCGACATGCGATGGGCCCCATGACTTCTGAAAATTCATAATTTCCCTTCGAAAGATGAAAAAAGCGCCCGTATTTACGGGCGCTTTTGCGCTTTTGAAGACTTCAAAATCAGTTCAAAACGGCTATCCTTCGGGCTTGGTGTCGTCTACAAGCCCCTTTCGGTAGAGATTCTTGGCTCGTGAATCCTTTTCTGGAGAATCCATAGCATATCGGCGGGATGCAATCCCACGGAGCTGTTCAATAGGTTTACCCATTCTCTTTTCAATCTCTTTTACCCGTGCAGAAATTGTTGCCTCTGAGCATTTACATGCAACAGCAGCTTTTGCTTGTGTCATGTTGTCTAGCACTAGGAATTGTATTACCTGTTCCAAAGTTGCCTTCCGAATCGAGGGCTCTGAGTTCAGAGATTTCATTAGGGCAAAGAGCTTCACCGCTTCACTTTCGGATAGGGCTTCCCTCTGCTCCGGTAAATATTGCGAGAACAACTCGCCGCCAGACTTGTCAGCCTGCAACGATCCGTTAGGCAGCAACCTAAGATGGGTTTCAAGATCGAAGAAAGCTGCATTTCTGCGAGACAAGAGTTCAGAGATTTTCACGTTATAAAAACGTCTTGTTGGCGCGAGCAATACGAATGGCTGATCGAGCATGGCAACCAGTTGTGCCACCGCTAAGTGGAAAGCATCATCACCAGGTTGTATCGTTAGAAGAATGAGCAGGTCGGACAATTCCGCAACTTGCCGGGTTGATTGAACGTTGACCTCGGCATATTTTGAATCCAACGTAAACGCGCGGGCTATTAACTTGCAAATGAATTTCCAATCCCAACCAAGTAAATGCCAGTCCGGTCGAAGCAAATCTGCTTTAATGCTGTCCATCCAGTCGCCTCCTCCCGGAGGATGCTCGTATAAGAACCTAAGCACGCGAACATTTAAACGACTTTTTAAGTCATCATTCCATGGAACTTTTTTCAAAAACAATCTTTGTATTTCAGGATACGTTTCGCCAAGTATTCGTTCCCATTCATTTCGAAAAACATTGTGACCGACTGTTTGCTCAAGAGCCTCCCAGAATTTAGACAAATTCGCCATATTTTGAACATCATCCTTGATTATGCCCGAAGAGGGTTCAATGTTTTTTTCAAATTGAAGTTATTGTTTGCCTTTACCGGATAACTGGATCATCACTTCTCCAGCATATTTAGATGCCGGTATCAACCTGTTCCGGTATCTTCCCACGAACAATGCAGGTGTTTTTAGGAACGTAATGTTTTCGACAAAACCAGCTTCCGCGCTTGTCGCTGCGTGTGTTCATCGGTCAGATGGCCGTAAATCCGGCCGATCAATACACCGCCATCGCGGTGTCCAACCCATCTCGCGATGGTCATGTTGTCGATGCCTGACATCACCGCCATCGAAATGAAAAAATGCCGGCAGTCATGAAAACCGAACTTCTCCAGTTTGGCGGCTGTGCGGGCCAGCTTGAGTGATTCACGGAAGGTGCGGCTGTGGATGTCCTGTTGGCCCCGTTGCGGGCTGGGAAAGAGCCAGCGCGAGTCTTGTGCCCGGCGGGAGTACATCTTCTTCAAAAGCTCGCGCAGGTCAGGGTTGATATCCACGCGGCGGGCGGAACGGTTCTTGGTGTCGCCCTCGGCCCCGATCGTTAAAATTCCATTATCCCAATCAACATCCTCCCATCGAGTCGAGAGAGCCTCCTGTTCGCGGGCGCCAGTACAGGTCAGGAAGCGCAAGTAATCGGCCAGTTGCTGACCGTTCTTGGTCGCCTTGAAGCCGGCCTTGATAACGGCCTCGATTTCATCCCGGGGGTAGAGGCGGCGGGCCTTGGATTCGGTGCGCTGCCAGGGAATGTCCTCGACGGGCAGGACCTTGATATGGCCGTCACGCTTGGCGGCTTTGAGGACGTGGCGCAGGCAGACCAAGGCGACGTTACAGGTGCGTGCGGAGCGGATCTGGCGGAGCTTGTTCAGGGCATCCAGGACGTGGCTTGGTCGAATCTTATCGAGCCGGAGGTGGCCGAGAGCCTTGCGCCAACGCTTGTAATGGGTCTTCTCGGTGGTGATGGTGCCGGGCTTCTTGCCGGAGTTGGCGAGTAATGGCAGATAAGTTTGATCCAGGAATTCGGCGAACTTCGGGGAGCGGCCGAGGTGGCGCAGGGTATTTTGCCGACGATCGACCAGGAGCTTTTGCAGTTCAGCCTGCGCTTCGGCGGCTGTGGTGGCGGCGAGTGGGATCCACTGCATCTGTTTGTGGCCGGCCTCGTCTTCGATGGCCAGGCGGGCGAGAAACTTTCCATTGCGGCGCCAGAGGCCGCGAATTGGGTGCTTGCGGTTGTCACACACCTTGGTGTAGGAATGGCGACGTGAACGAGAGCTTGAATTTGAACTGGAGTTGCGCAGCGTGCCAATGGGTTGCATACCGGCACACTGTCGCAAAAACTGTCGCAAGCGTCAAGCGCCCCGTTTATCTTTATATAAGTGGTTGATATTCAATGTGCGCGCGTGGCGGAATGGCAGACGCGCCAGACTTAGGATCTGGTTCCGAAAGGATTGGAGGTTCAAGTCCTCTCGCGCGCACCAGTCTTCGCTTGGAGTTGGGCCTCGTCGGTGCATTTGTGCAAAAGCGGAATTATCCGGAAAGAGCCGGAATCAAGCGGAAATCAAAGGGTTATGAATGTGCAGAAGCAGTAAATCCAAACGAGCCAAAATTGAGTGCTTTGACGAAATGTGCAGAGTCGCATGGAACACGAAAAGGCGTAATAAAGACGCGGAGTTTTGCGCTGTTGAGCAATTTCTTCCATGTGAAATTGCACATTTCTCCGGACATGGAACATGGAACATTGTTCCATATGCATGAACGTCGTTGACGTTCGTGTATTCTTTGCCGTTGATCGTGACGGCGGTGAGTCCGGCGCCGAATACAGAAGTTCCCACCAAAATAGCCAAGGCCAACCCAATGAGGGTTTTGGCAAATCAAGAATCCCCCCACCACTGCCGCTCGAAAAAGTCCCGGTCAATCGCTACCGGCTCGATACAGCGCGCATCGTCCGTCTTTGGGCTGTCCACCAAGTCACCAGCCCGGCACCGGCGCAAATTATTGCTCCCATCGTAATTGTCCACGGCACGCCAACGGCATGAGACAGGAATCCAGACTCAATGCCACCCAAAGGCATCATGCCGCCGAATACCAGTGCCCAGATGCCCATCACCCGCCCGCGCATCGCGCTGGACACGCTGCTTTGGATGAGCGTGTTTGTGGTTGAGAAATAGAGCAGCATTCCCCAACCCCCAACGGCCAGGCACAGGAGCACCAGCGGATACCAACGCACGATGGCCAATAGCGCCAGCATGGCCGAGAACAACCACAGCCCGCCGAGAATCATCAGCCGTGGCCGCACGCGGCCACCGTAGGTTGCCACTGTCAGCGCCCCCAAAAGTGCCCCGAATCCATTGGCGCTGAGCAGCATGCCATAGCCAGTTTCGTTGATATGAAGAATGTCGGTAGCGTAAGCGGGCAGCAGCACCGCATACGACCAGCCAAAGACGCCCACCACGCCAAAGAGCAGCAGCAAAATGCGCACGCGACGATGGCCGGCCACATACTTGAAACCTTCCAGGATATGCCGCCTCGTTGAGTGCGGTTTGGGCTGAAGCTCAAACTTGGGCAGACGCATCATCAACAGTCCAACGATGACCGCAATGAAGCTGACGCCGTTCAGGATGAAGCACCAAGTGATGCCAACGGATGCCATCAGCAAGCCCGCCACAGCGGGGCCAACGACCCGTGCGCCATTCACGATGGAACTGTTCAGTGATATCGCGTTCATCAGGTCTTCATGACTGGTCATCTCGACCATGAACGCTTGCCGTGCGGGCATGTCGAAAGCCATCGCCACACCGCTCGCCGCCGCCAAGACGAGAATATGCCACGTTTGAATGTGGCCACTCCCCACCAGCGCGGCAAATAAGAAGGCCGTCAGCATCATCCCAACCTGGGTGTAGAAAATAACGGTGCGCTTGGGATGCCGGTCGGCCACGGAGCCACCCCACAGGGAAAACACCAGCATGGGCAAAGTTCCTACGGCCGCCACTGTGCCCAACAAGACCTTTGAGCCAGTCAACTGATAAACGAGCCAGCCTTGAGCGGTGGCCTGCATCCAGGTTCCGATAAGCGATACAAGCTGACCGATGAAGAACAGCCGGAAATTGCGATGTTTCAGGGCGGCAAAGGTGTCACGCCATGACACGCTCCCCGTTGGCCGGGGCTGCGCAGTGAATTCTGCCGGAGCAGTGGCGGCGGGTTGGGGTGTGGTGGTTTCTTCAGATGGCATCGGCGGGGAGATATTAACCGGTTACTCCGTTCCAATCGAGTCTCATGATGAAAATCCAGACCCCCGGCGAAGCATTTATATCTTGATGCGTGCGGCCATGAAAAGTGGCAATATGCTGGGCATGAAAAACGCATTCATTGACCGGGCCAGGACGGCGCTGGTCGTCATTGATCTCCAGAAAGGCGTCGTCGGCCGGCAAACCGCTCCCCAGGCAGCAGGCGGCGTCGTGAAAAATGCGGCTGCGATTGCCGCCGCGTTCCGAAAAAACGGGATGCCAGTTTTTTTGGTGCGGGTGGCATTTTCTTCAGACGGTAAAGATGTTTTGAGACCCCTCGTTGACGCACCGTGGCCGGCGCAAACCCCGCCGCCGGACTGGACGGAAATTGTTCCGGAAATGGGGCCGAAACCTGGCGACTTCGTGATTACCAAACACCAGTGGGGTGCTTTTTACGGGACAGAACTTGAATTGGCGTTGAGAAGGCGCGGCATCACAACCATTGTCCTGTGCGGCATCGCAACCAACATCGGGGTCGAGAGCACAGCCCGGTTTGCTTTTGAATATGGGTTCAATCAGATTTTTGCGGTAGATGCCATGTCGGCCATGTCAGCAGAAGAACATGCGCTCACGGTTGACAAGATTTTTCCCCGCATCGGTTTGGTCAGAAAAACCGATGAAATTGTCGAAGATTTACTGCCCAATTGATTTTTGCATCCAAAATTAAAAGTTGCTGATAACTACCAGTCCGTCGCTTGGTCTTTAAACCCGGATGCGAGTGACAGAATTTCCATGGCCGGAACGGATTTAACTCAAAACCAATGGCAAGCGTAATGAAATGTGCATTTAACCTGGCAGCGATTCTGTTCGCGCTGTTGAACCTTGTTGGCTGCGCGTCGCCCTCGGGTGTGGTAAAGAATGACAGCCCGGTTTTGATCAGCAAGCTGGTCTCAATGGATTTTATCTTCGTGGAATCCACCAGTTCTTTGGGTGATTTGGAAACCGAAAAACATCTGCTGGGCGACCTGATCGTTTCTGGTTTGAGGGAAAAACAATGGTTCAC
>Ga0182011_10001018_pt1 | contig 24492 bp, 17 predicted proteins | sample 711E1DmetaG_FD_120481 | JGI IMG/M metagenome (GOLD analysis project Ga0182011, IMG submission 120481) | Permafrost microbial communities from Stordalen Mire, Sweden - 711E1D metaG | ecosystem: Environmental > Terrestrial > Soil > Wetlands > Permafrost | place: Sweden: Stordalen | collected...
CGGCCTTCTCAATCAGGGTAAGTACATCACCCATGCCTAAAATGCGGGATGCCAACCTATCCGGATAGAAAATTTCGAGAGCATTGTTTTTTTCTCCAACGCCTATAAACTTGATAGGTACTCCGGTAACAAACTTAATTGAAAGTGCGGCGCCTCCCCTGGCATCGCCATCCATTTTGGTCAGTACAAGTCCTGTCAATCCCAGTTGTTTATTGAATTCCTCCGCAATATTGACAGCGTCTTGCCCTGTCATAGCATCCGCCACAAGCAAAATCTCCGCTGGCAGCACTGCTTTTTTTATGTCAACAAGTTCCTCCATTAAGGTCTCGTCAATATGTAGCCGGCCCTGTGTATCAATAAGTACCCAGCTGGCCGCCATTTCTTCCGCCTTCTTAATTGCATTGCGGCAAATGTCGACCGGATCTTGCTTTATATCTTCTGAGTACACTGGAATATCAAGTTGATTGCCCAATACCTTTAATTGCTCAATTGCTGCGGGACGACGCGTATCGGCAGCCACCAACAATGTCTTTTGACTTGACTGCTTCAAATGTAATGCCAGTTTAGCAGCCGTGGTGGTTTTGCCTGCACCCTGCAATCCAACCAACATTACGATCGAAGGGGAACGGGGGCCAGCTTTGAGTCTTGACGGCTCCGTGCCAAGAATGCCGACCAATTCCTGATTGACAATTTTAATAATTTGCTGGGCCGGTGTAAGACTTTCCAGGACCTTAGCATCCAGAGCCTTTTCTCTTACAACTGCTAAGAAGCTTTTAACAACCTTAAAGTTCACATCGGCTTCCAGCAACGCAAGGCGAATTTGCCTTAAGGCCTCGTCTATCTCTTTTTCACTGAGCCTTCCCTTATTGTTAAGTCCACTGAATATTTTGGTTAGTTTTTCAGTCAGTATTTCAAACATACATATTCCCCGGTAATATAAGTCGAATTAGACAGCATCCTTATGTGGTAAAATATGAATTAACTCTCACAGAACAATTCATTAAGCATAGCATATTTTACTAGTAAATACCTTCGATTCTGTACCATTAATATCAGGAGAACGATGTTGTGATTCCGTGCCGGCTCAGAATGAAAAATTTCATGTGCTACCGGGAGGACGTTCCTCCGCTGGATTTCGAGGGCATACACGTAGCATGCCTGTGCGGCGACAATGGAAGCGGAAAATCCAGCATCTTTGATGCTATTACATGGGCCTTATGGGGAGAAGCATCGCGTGGCAAATCCAACGATGACCTTATTTACTCCAACCCCAGTACAAATGACATGGAAGTTGAGCTCGAGTTCCTTTCGGGCAACGATCGATACCGTGTGATACGCAAACATGTAAGATCGACTGCTACGAAATCCGGCCAGTCTTTACTGGATCTTCAGTTATACGACCAGGGCGCATTCAAATCTCTTTCCGAGCATACCAAGACGCAGACACAGGAGAAAATCCAGGGTCTGCTTCACCTTGATTACCAAACATTTATTAATAGCGCAATGATCCTGCAGGGCAGGGCCAACGAGTTTAGTAATAAAAGACCTGGGGAGCGCAAAGAAATCTTGGCTAACATCCTCGATCTTTCATTTTATGATCAATTAGAGCAACAAGCCAGGGCATTCTCTGATACCAGGAAATTGGAATCAGCAAACCTGGAAAGGGATATGGACGGATTAGACTTAAAGCTGGAGGAAAAGACCCGGCTTGAAGAAACGAGCAAAACGGTACATGAAGAGCTTCAAACCATTGAGCGTACTAAAAAGACAATTGATGATGACATATTAAAATACCGGAAAGAAAGAGAGTCCCTGATTGCCCGCAAAGAACAGATGGGATTGCTTATGCAGCAGATCAATAGCAAGAAAAAGGATATTCAAGTCTGGCAAAAGCGGCTCGATGATGCAATCAGGTATATTGAACGGTCCAATAAAATAATGACAAACTCTGCCGAAATAGAAAATGGATATTCCGAATATAAAAAGACCGTCACTCAGGACGAACAACTCAACGAAAAGCTCAAAAAGTCATTGGAGCTGCTCGACAGAAAGACCAAGCTGGAGAAGTTCATCACATCAGTGGAAAATACTTACAGCAACGAACGCAAGATCTTGTTAACACGCGTAGCCGAACTCTCCGCCAAATTCGATAAATTGCCGCAAATACGCGAAAAAAGAGAACAGTTGCTGCATCATCAAGCAGATTTAGAAAAGATCGAAGCAGAAATCGAGGAAAAAAGAAAACTGTATAACCAGATTACGGGATTAATGGGTAACCTGGCTGCATTAAATTCTGAACTGTTTTCCACTACAGAAGAAATCAGGAAGAAAATCGGGATGATGTCAGACGCCGATGCCACCTGTCCGCTGTGTGAATCCGAACTTGGCCCGGACGGACGTTCTCGGATTGAACACAAACTCACTCTGGAATTAGAGCAAAAAGTTACGCAGTCCAGAGAAAATACAGCGAAAATGGCGAATAGTAAAACAGAAGCGGCAATATTGGAAAAAGAGCTAAAGCAAAAAGAACTATCCTTCAAGTCCGACCGCGACAATACTAAACAGCAATTGGCAATCATGGAAAAGGAAATACAAGAGGCGGAAAAAGCTGGAGAAGAACTATCCATTAAGAAAACCGCTCTGCAAAAACTTGAAGATGATATCAAGTATAAAAATTATGCTGCCGATGAATATAAAGCATTGCAGGCTATAGAGCACGAGCAGCAATCGTTAGGATATGACCCAACCTCACATAAACAAATAGCTGAACGCAAAATTTCCCTACAAAATTTCGATATACTCTATAAAGAGTTATCCGATGCAAAGCTGCAATACGATTCACAGCAAAATGCCAGAGCTGACTCCGAAACAACAATTACCGGGATGCAATCTGAAATTGGAGAACTAACAAAACAATTTACCGATATTGAGGGGCAGATAACAAAACTGCCAAAAATAACCGAACAAATAGCAACACTGGAAAAGCAGCTAAACTCGCTGACAATTGAAGAGAGGAATATTAGAGACCGCCTGGCAGAATCCAGAGAAAAGCTCAATCAGCTTGATTTACTGACCATTGAGAAGCAGCAAAAAGAAAAGTCGCTCCTTCAATGTAAAGAAGATGAAAGCATTTATGCAGAACTTGCCCGGTATTTTAGTAAAAAGGGAATACAAGCCCTTATAATCGAAGAGACTCTCCCTGAGATAGAAAATGAAGCTAATCTTCTACTTGGCAAAATGACCGACAACCGTATGTCTCTTGCTTTGGAAACGCAGAGGGGAACCAAAAAGGGTGATATGATCGAGACTCTAGATATTAAAATCGCTGATGAGTTAGGTACCCGTACTTATGATATGTATAGCGGCGGCGAGACATTCCGTATAGACCTGGCATTGCGCATAGCCATATCACGTCTTTTAGTCCGTAGGGTTGGTGCTTCCATGCCGATCCTCATCATTGATGAGGGATTCGGTACCCAGGACAATGCAGGCCTGGAGAAGTTAATTGAAGCAATCAATGCTATACAGGATGATTTTGAAAAAGTATTTGTAATCACGCATCTGGAAGAGCTAAAAGACAGGTTCCCTGTGCTGATAAATGTAACCAAAACGGCTGATGGTTCTATAGCTTCTATCAGCCAGTAACTTAAAATAAATTAATTAATTATCAGGAGGTATTATCATGGAACTAGGTAGCATTAAACGTATCGGAATTGTGGGAGCGGGCGCCATGGGTGCTCAACTGGCGCAGCTATTTGCACAGGTCGGAGGATATCAGGTCACTATTTCAGATATCAATACGGAACTTGTGAACAATGGCATTAAAGGTATAGATGGCCGTCTGCAAAAGTACTTCGTAGACAAAGGCAAGATGACCGCAGATCAAAAAAGTTCCATCATGGGAGCGATCAAAGGCACCACAAGCATAGCTGAACTTGCCAAGAATTCCGATTTTGTGATCGAAGCAGCTATTGAAAATATGGATATCAAGAAAAAGATATTCCAGGAACTTGATGCAAATGCTCCTGCTGCTACAATTCTGGCAAGCAATACTTCTGCACTTCCCATTACACTTATGACAGTTGCCACTAAAAGGCCGGATAAAGTCATCGGTACCCATTTCATGAATCCGGTAGCGGTCATGAAACTAGTGGAGATCATTACTCCCCCTATGGTATCGGACGATACTACAAAAGTAACAGTCGAATTGATGAAAAAGGTCGGGAAAGAGCCCGTAATGTGCAAAGATATCAGCCTTGGTTTCCTTGCCAACAGGGCATATGGGGCCATGCTAAATGAAGCAGTTCAAATGGTTTGGGAACGTGTAGCTTCACCTCAAGACATAGATAAAGCGATGAAGCTGGGATATAATTTCCCCATGGGGCCCTGCGAATTATTCGATTTTACAGGCGGATGGGGTATCAGCGCATCCAGCGAGGGCGACCGTATAAAAGAGGTCGGTGATGCAAGAGGCAGGTGTCACCCCCTGGTCAAACTCATGACACGGGCCGGCTATTGCGGCGGTTTGGGTAAAAAAGGTATATACGCCTTCTGGGACGACGTACTTTCCAAATGGTGATAATGAAGTATTAGGCTTTTTAGATATAGTCCTGCTTTGTAAGAAAGCAGGACTATATCTTTTTTATCTTGACAGGTATACACTTCGGCGTTATCCTAAATACATTTAAACTATTTAAGTCAAATATATTGTAATTGTCTTCTGCGATGAGAAATGGGGTAAGCTATGACGGATAAATATGAGATTAACTCGCTTGAAAAAGAAGAATCATGGCGGTTATTTAGATACATCGGGGAACTTGTCGAGGGTTTCGATAAATTATCCGGGATAGACCCGGCTGTCACAATATATGGTTCTGCCGTGGCAATGCCAGGCCAAGCTGATTACCAGAACGCCAAACAAATTGCTTATCTCCTGGGAAAACAGGGATTTAATATTGTAACCGGCGGCGGACCGGGTATGATGGAGGCAGCTAACCTTGGGGCAAGTGAGGCCGGCGTTAAGTCGGTCGGTCTTAACATAGTGCTGCCCAGTGAGCAAAAATGCAATGTATACTCCAATTTAAATATAACATTCAACCATTTCTTCGTCCGCAAGATTATGCTGGTAAAATATGCGACGGCTTTTGTCATTATGCCGGGCGGATTAGGGACATTGGATGAATTAACGGAAGTACTGACACTGATCCAAACCAACAAGATCAAACCATTCCCGGTTATATTGTTTAATTCCAGTTACTGGCGCGGCTTCCTAGACTGGCTTCAAACCACGGTCCTGGTTCCCGGTTATATATCGGAATCCGACTTGCATTTACTCAGAATATCCGATCAACCTGAAGATGTTCAGAATATCGTCAGTAGCTGGTATTTAAGACAGGCAATAACAGGACGGCGAGCTATTGATTAATATCACCTTCTCCGGGGCCGACCGCACTGTAACAGGCTCAAGGCACCTTCTCAACATTAACGGATACAACCTATTATTGGATTGCGGTTTTTTTCAGGGTCGCAGAGCAGAGACCTATGAGCGTAACCTCAATTTCTCATTCGATCCGAAATCTATAAATACTGTGATAGTATCACATGCGCACATGGACCATCTTGGAGATTTGCCCAACCTTGTCAGGCAAGGTTTTCATGGTGACGTTTACTGCACATCGGCAACTCTTGATCTGGCTAACATCATGTTGATGGATTCTGCAAACATCCAGGAAGGAGACATCGAATTCGTTAACAAGGTCCGACGTAGACATAATGAGCCGCCTATTGAGCCCCTGTACGTCAAAGCAGACATTCCTCCAGTATTAAAACTGCTGCGAGGGAGCGCTTATGAACACCCTTTTAACATTACTGAGTCCATACAAGTAACATTTCACGATGCTGGCCATATATTGGGATCATCAATAACGGTCTTGAATATTAACGACGGGGGGCGGCAGGTTTCCATATGCTATTCCGGCGATCTGGGGCGCTACGATATACCCATTATCCGCAACCCGTATGTGGTTACTGATTCCGACATTCTTATCATAGAAAGCACCTATGGTAACAGGCTGCATGCTGATATTAAGGATGTCAGTGATAAACTGGCAGCCACAATAAACGAGACAATATCTAAGGGTGGGAAACTGATTGTCCCATCATTCGCATTAGAAAGGACGCAGGAACTGATATATTTCCTGCATCAGTTAAAACTCAGTAAAAAGATACCGGATTTCCCTATTTTCATCGATAGTCCACTGGCAATAGATGCAACCAGCATATTCAGGATACACCCGGAGTGTTTTGACGATGAGACAATTGAGTTCATGAGAACGGTAGAAGACCCGTTTGGTTTTAGTGGTTTACACTACGTGTCCAGTGTGGAAGAATCTAAATCGCTCAACGATATTCATACGCCCATGATGATAATTGCAGGTTCAGGAATGGCGGAAGCCGGGCGGATTTTACATCATTTGAAAAATAATATCGGTGACCCGAAGAATACCGTCCTAATAGTCGGGTGGCAGGCAGAGAACACTCTTGGACGAAAGATTGCTGAGAAATGGCCGGAGGTGCCAATATTTGGTGAGAAATATAAGTTGCGCTGCAGGGTTGAAGTGTTTAATGAATTCAGCGCTCATGCAGACCGTAACGACCTGATAAATTGGGCAAGCGCAGGTAAGGACAGATGGCAAAGAGTATTCGTTGTACACGGGGAAGAAGAGGCTTCACTTTCACTGGCAGACGCCTTCGGAGAAGTTGGTCTCAAAAATGTCGTTGTCCCGGAATTTGGGCAGAGCTTTACACTGTAGATTAAGGTATTTGTTCAATTAAAGCATAAATATGGCCGAGTTCAGTTCTGGTAATTTCGAGACTCTCCATAAGTATTGGAATGATATATATTTCAAGTCTACCAGCAGGCTCCTTTTTTCTTCGCCTGACTGGTCGGAATTGTGGTGGCAGCATTTCGGGTCGGATAGTGAACTCCATTTAGGAGCAGTGATAGATGACGGACGATGTATAGGTATAGCCCCTTTGCGTCTGAAAGACCACACCGCATATTTTATAGGCAGCGACAACGTATGCGATTTCCTGGACTTCATTATCGAGCCCGGTAACGAGCAAGTATTTTTCCAAACAGTCCTGACTCATTTAACTGATAAAGGGATCGATACACTGGATCTTTCGCCCCTTTTGCCGGAATCATCAGTGAGGCTTTTCTGCACGGATAATGCCCAAAGAAAGGACCTGTCGATTTCATGCTTACAAGAGGATGTCACCGTAGTTCTCGATCTTCCGGGTGGTCTGGCAGCATACCATGCCATCCTGAGCGGCAAACAACGGCATGAATTGCTCAGAAAAGAGAGGCGCCTTAACGAGGAAGGAGAGGTAATATATCGCATATCCAAACAAGCTTCAGCAAAGGACATGGATATATTTCTACAATTCTTTCGGGAAAGCAGGGAGGATAAGAACAAGTTTTTGACCGGGCAGATGGAGGCATTTTTCAAGGCAGTAATAGATAAAGCTGCAGCGAACCAGATGTTGATGTTAGGCATGCTGGAATTGAATAAAACACCTGTCGCAGTCACGCTCGGTTTTGATTATCAGAATGATACCTATTTATATAACAGTGGATACAATCCCGCATACAAGTGGCTTAGTGTCGGTTTATTATCTAAATACTATTATATTAAACATAGCATTGAATCAGGTAAACAGAGGTTCGATTTTCTAAAAGGATCTGAGAAATACAAGTTTTACCTCGGCGGCAAGGAGATCCCTCTATTTAGATGTATAATAAAACAATCACTTGACATTAAGGGAACATGATAGGTGTACCAATTACGCATAGCATTACTTAGCACTCACAGTTGCCCGTGGGCAAAGCCCGGAAACCGCTATACAGGCGGAATGAATATATATATCCAGAACCTGGCCAGAGAACTGGCGCAACGCGGTCATTTCGTTGACATTTATACGTCTTCGCATGCAGGCGATGAACAATGCAAAGAAATGGAGCTTCATAGTGGAATCCGGCTGATACATTTAAGCGCCGCAGATTATAGCTCCGTTTCTGAAATTAACCTCGACAGTCATGTATCTGATCTGGCTACGTCCATATTGTCGTTCTGTGAAGATTTCGAACTGCGCTATGACCTCATACACAGCCACTACTGGCTGTCCGGCCTTGTAGGTGAACTTCTAAGCAAGCAGTGGAGTATACCGCACATTACGATGTTTCATACGCTCGCCAAACTTAAAAATAAGGCAGGTATCAGCATTCTTGAACCGGAATTCAGAATCAGGTATGAAAAGCAAGTCATTGGCGCCTGTGACCTGATAATTGCATCCACTGAAAATGAAAAACGTGAATTGGCACTCGAATACGATGCCCCTCCGGCAAATATATCCATCGTCCCCTGCGGTATAAATCCTATTCTATTCCGGCCCGTAAATAAGAGCATGGCTAAAGAAGCCTGCAAACTTGATTCCAGACAGGCAATCCTATTTGTAGGCCGTATGGACCCATTGAAGGGCCTATCAAATTTGCTTGAGGCTATCTCGATTCTTCAGCCCCGAAAAGACTTTCAATTACTGGTAATAGGCGGGGACAATGAGAACGAACTTGAATTTCAGCGTATGCTGAAACTAATACGAGACTTTAACATTGATGATATAGTGAAACCTATTGGATCGGTACCTCATGAAAATATGTATCTATATTACAATGCCGCCGACTTTTGCGTAATACCTTCATACTATGAAAGTTTCAGTTTGGTGGCTCTTGAATCACTCGCTTGCGGCACTCCGATACTATCTACCAATGTGGGGGAAGTAAGAGACATGTTAAAGACCTGCCCGGATTGTAGAATAATGAATGACACTTCACCTGCGATACTTGCAAGGCACCTTGACGATATGCTTAATAGCAGCAGAAATGATCAAAACCTCTGCACAGAAATATTGATAAGCCATTATGGATGGGACTCAGTCATCGAGAGAATATTATCAGCATATCAACAGGTGCTGCTGAATGCTCCGATACCTCAGCCCTTGATCTTATATAGGTAAAGAAAGCCAAAACATACAGTGACAGGATGGAGGAAACGGCTGAAGCATTTGACAGGGTGGAAGTAAACCGTTAAATTCAAGACTAAAAAGACAGGACAGGATAATGATCCTGTCCTGTCTTTTTATCACGCGTTGCTGTTTTAAGCCTTTCCAATTCTAAATATCTTAGTCCCACAAGATGGGCAAACGCCCTGATTCGCAGGCTTGGCATTCTTCATAGTGACTGCTTTTGGATTTTTCATTTCTTTCATGGCGCGGCACTTCATACAAAAACCCTGCATTTTAGACAAATCTCCTAAATAGTTTTTACGAAGAATACCCCAAAAGAGACTGCCATTTCAACACATATCAAACACAATCTACGTTCAATATATAATAACAGTACTAAAGTACCTTAATAAATTAGTACTTTTGCGTAGCGGATATTTTTATATTAATTACTCAGGCTGACCACTTCTCAGCCAGATCCCCGATAACCGGTAACTTAAATTTCTCTCCTTTGTAAGCTTTGACCATTAACAATATCCAAAGCACAAGTGCAACAATTCCGATAAACCAATTCACAATAGGGATAAAACCGAGAATGGTGCAAGCGCCAAATGTAATAATTGACTGCATAGCATGAAATTTAACGAATTTACTGTCTTTTTCAATCAGAAAAAATATCAACCCTGTGATCCAACCAACCACATAGCATAGTAATCCCGCAACGTTTTCTTCAAGCCCTGTCGATGATTTTGCCATTTATAAGCCCCCCATCAATTTAATACCAATAGGATATCTGCACATACTGACAGTGTCAATGGCATTACATCTGGTGCTACATCACAATTGCTGGATGGGAACGCGGAATCCTGGTGTACTATATCGGATTCTTCGCCCTTACCGTAAAGACTATTGCGGCAATGATAAGTAATATGCCCACCGTGATAACAGCAATAGCCCAGATCGGTATATTGGACGGGATTGGAGAATCCGGCTGCTTTACTGGTTGTGGAGCCTGTTCAGTGTGAAAAGTAAAAACGGAACTCGGGTCGCTGGGAATTGGTTCAATTGCCATTACCTGCCAATAATAGTTGGTATCGTATTCCAAAGCCTCTGACAGCGCATATGCTGTAGTCGATGTGACAGCATCTACCACAACATTTTGTAATTGTGAATCCCTGGTCAACAGGAATCTGTATTTGCTGGTACCCTGGTACCCGGACCAACTGAAAGAGACCGGTTTTACGGGACACGCGGCACAGCCGTTAGCAGGGGTAAAAGCATGAACGCTGGCATAGTCAGCCCTGGTAGCAAAGCCCGGCATCACAGTAAATGATTTCGGCTCCGACCACGGGCTTAATATTCGTTGCCCCGTTACCGCTTGTGTTACGCGTACTCTCCAATAGTAAGTATGCCCTGCTTCCAGATTACCAGGCGGATATAATAGAGCAGGGTACAATCCGTCGGCCGTATCCATCGATCCCGAATCATACACTTTAAGGGTGAAATATGGGTCCCGGGCAATCTGTACCTGGTATTGACTAGACAGACAGTAATCCTGCCAGGAGAGGTCAACTTCAGCATTCCTGCCCGTTACAGGGTCGACATTCACCGAATCTCCAGTATCTGCTCTCATCATTTCAACATATAAGGTAATATATCTTGTCCTGGTCCCTGCATTATTGGATACAGTGAGTTTATACGTCGTCGAATAAGGCGGAGCTACGCTTATTTGACCCGAGGCGGCAATGCTCCCAATCCCATGATCTATATTAATAGACGAAGCATTTTTCACATCCCACGTCAGTGTGGCTATTGATCCAGAGTCAATACTGGAGGGGGAGATAGCAAAGCCGGTAATCTCCGGCAAAGTCGCACTTTCCTGCCCTGATATAGCCATGGCAGGATAATCAAGCGAAATAAAAAAGAGCACACATAGTAAAAGAACAACTATTAATGATACATTTAAATGTCGCATGGCAATTTATCTCCCGGCCACCTCTCTAATATAGCGCAAACTCCCGAAAATTCACACCTTATTATCTCGATATCTGGTTTAAATAATATTGATATTCCAGCAACTTTGCCAGCACTCTTGCAGCACGGTTGCCGGAAGTATAATCGAAATGATCTTTAACTAACCTGACCTGCTCTTCAGTAAAAGTAGTAGTAATTACTGGCTTTCCATAGCTCAAAATCCATTGCCCGACCAGAGAACGAAGTAATGTGCTGATCAACTCATTAATGATCCCCACCCTCGTCTTGCCTATACTGATTATATAGGCCTCACCTTTAGTAAGGTCCAACAGGTTGTCTATCAATGACTCATCCAGCTTACCCGAGTGTTTGGCTGCTATGGCCGTATCAGCAAAGGCGTTCATCTCCGCTTTATCTTTTATATCAAGCACCATACCAAGTAAATCGACTAACTGTCTGATCGAAGTTTCAGCGACCGACACGTCTTTCGATCTAATATTTTCAATGATGGGCACAAGCGCTTGTATGGCAGCCTCTCTACCGGCAATCTCATCATGCTTCATCATCCCCTCAGTTACTTGGCGTTGTTGGGCAATTAGATTGCCAAATAATGAAAATCCACCGAAACCCATAAAAATCAGGGCATCCACAGTATCGAGATCAAGAAGCCGCTCCGGTGCTGTGAGATAAGAGATAAAGTTGCGGTCACCGGCAGGGTCCACCGGGTTTCCGCGGCTCCACCTTGGAGGAAATATCTTGTCCAGTTCAGCAATGGTTTTTTCCGGCAACTTTACAACGTTCAACCCCTCCTGTTCACATGCATCAGTGCACAGTACACCATAACTGCCACCCGGGGTTATGATTGCCACATTGGGACCTTTGGGTAAGGGTTGGAGAAGTAAACCCAGTGCTAAATCCAGCATTTCCTCGGGCGTATCCACACGGAGGATGCCCAATTTTTTGCAGACTGCATTATAGATCTCATAGCTGCCGGCAAGCGCTCCGGAATGGGACTTAATTGCTGCTGCCGCAGCTTCGGTTTTACCCGGCTTCAACATAATTACAGGTTTATTGGGTGTCACTTTCTTGACAACATCAATAAATTTAAGGCCGTCATTGATACCTTCTATATAGGTCAAAATCACTTTGACGTTAGGGTCTTTGCCAAAATATTCGATATAGTCTTCTATCTGTATATCGGCTGCGCAGCCACAGCTAACATAATGGCGGAAACCAACTCCACGTTCATAACCGGCGACAACAACCGCAGAGCCTACATTGCCTCCCTGTGATACAAATGCAAGCGGCCCATCCCTGACAAGCAATGGCAACATAAAAGCACCCAGTGAAGACGATGCACTCCAATATCCCATGCAATTTGGACCAATAAACCTGATGTTTCCTCTACGTGCAATTGCCAGCACTTCGTCCTGCAACTTTTTGCCTTCGGGTCCCGTCTCAGCAAACCCGGCGGATATTATGACTGCCGACTTAACGCCCTTTTGGACACAATCTTCCATAGCAGCAGCCACCCGTTCAGCCGGGATAGTGAACACAGCCAGGTCAACCGGTCCGGGTATGTCCGTCACTTTCTTAAACGCTGTGATTCCCTGTATATCTTCTTCGTGCGGATTTACAGGGTAGATGGGTCCTTTATATGTATGGATCAGACTTGTGATAGTGGAAAAACCCCACTTATTACGGTTATTGGTCGCCCCGATTTGCGCTACCGATTTTGGATTAAATAACGGATCAAGATCTTTAATAATATCGTTATACATATATTATTACCTCAAACAATATTAACACCCCTGGAAAAACCAGACCATAAAATAAAAAAATGCCTTGAGATTCAAAGCATGTTAATATATAATAACATTCCAGCAGGCTTCACACAAACCAGATGAGTTCAATTTAGTACATAGCTAATCATATGTATTTCCAAAGGTAGCCTGCAATTCAGCAATTACGAAGGAGAATTCGATGATTAAGACCCCTTTTACCGAGTTGTTCGGATGCAAACACCCGATAATGCTGGCAGGGATGAATTGGGTCACCACACCTGAACTTGTGGCCGCAGTTTGCAATGCCGGTGGATTGGGCATTTTTGCTACGGCCAGGTGTACTCCCGACGAAGCCAGACAGAACATCCGCAAAATCCGTGAATTAACCGACAAACCCTTCGGGATTAATCAACTCCTCATTTTGGGCCAGGTGGCCCGTGATGTTATAGATGTAGCTATAGAGGAGAAGGTCCCCGTCGTCAATTACACATTGGGAAAGCCCTGGTTCATAGACCGGGTGCATGCCTACGGCGGAAAGGTAATAGGCACGACTGCCTATGTTAAACACGCAATCAAGGCAGAGCAGCTAGGTTGCGATGCCATTATTGTCACTGGCGCTGAAGCAGCAGCACATGGAGAGGAAGCGACCACGCTGGTCATGCTGCCAATAATCGCCAGCAAAGTTAAGATACCAATAATCTCCGCCGGCGGTTACGGCAGCGGACGCGGCCTGGCGGCCGCGCTCGCCCTGGGCGCCAGCGCCATCTCGATGGGCACACGTTTTGCGCTGACTAAAGAAAGCATGGTCCACGAGAACTTCAAACAGCTCTGTCTCAAAGCCGGTGAGAACGACACCATCGTCAGCACCAAATTTGACGGAATGCGCGGGCGTGCATTGAAGACACCTGTTACCCAGCGAATCGCTAAAGGCGGCTTCCCCCTAGTGGAGGCCTTCCAGGGCGCATTCGAAACCAAACAATATCTAAAACTTAATTGGCCGCAATTCATCGGCCTAAGCTTCAAAATGATGAGCGCGGATTCCGAGCATCCGATCTGGGTGCAGGCCCGCCAGGCTGCCGGCTTCAGACGTCATTCCATGGCAATATACGATGGCAACACCAAAGAAGGCATCTATTTTGCCGGACAGATTCTGGGTGCCTGCGATGACGTTCCGTCCGTTAAAGAACTGATCGACAGGATCATGGTGGAAGCCGAAGCTACGATAAAGAAAAATAACGCTGCAATAGCTTGATCAGTTAGACAGGTCAAAATAGAAGAGGGGAAGCTTAATAGCTTCCCCTCTTCTGCATTCAGTAGCTCTTTAAGCCTTATATATTTAACCGTTTAGAAGACCCTTTCAGCAAGGTTTCAGCTTCTTTCACTATCCTCTCCACCAACTCCTTGCAGCTCACTACATCATGAATAAGACCAATTGACTGGCCGACAGGCAATATTGCGCCTTCAGTGTTACCATCATCAAAAACAGTCGTCTGGCGCATGCCGGATAAAAATGGTGCGAACTCCTCCAGCTTGGCATGCCGGGCTTCCAACTCTTGTATCTTCTTGATCACTTCATTTTTTATGGCCCTGCCCTGCAGCTCGATGCCTTTACCATAAAGCACCGTATCCATCTCCTGCCTTTTAACAAGTTCATCTTTCACTTTACTATTCATACGGCACTCAGTCGTGGCCATGAACCGTGATGCCATCATTACGCCCTCGGCGCCGAGTATTAGAGCGGCTGCAAGCCCTCTTCCATCGGCAATACCGCCCGTGGTTATTACCAGTATTTTGACTGATTCAGCCATACGCGGCGTCAGCACCATGGTAGTCACGTCATCCATTAGAGGGTGTCCCCCCTCCTCCACTCCAGCAGCAATGACTGCATCATAACCTGCGTGATCTGCATGTACCGCATGTCTGACTGATCCTAACTTATGTATGAACTTAACACCGTCATCATGTCCACGTTTAATAGCGTCCGGCCCGAAGAATTTATCTACAGGCGCCCCCGATATCTCAAATGCGGTTATTTTCTCTGCCAAACAGGTATTAAACCAATCGAGATACATCTCCTTGGTAATACGGAAGGAAGGAAGCAAAGATAAATTAACGGAAAACGGCTTATCGGTCATTTCGCGTGTTTTCCGGATTGCTTTTCGTAATTCATCTCCGGTGTCATAGTTGGCGGCAGTAATATTGCCAAGAGCGCCCGCGTTGCTGATTGCAGCGCACAAATCCGGTTTACACAGCCACATCATACCGCCACACATGATTGGATGTTTTATCCCGAAAAGCTCCGTCATCCTCGTTTTCATATACGCCTCCTGATCTGCAATTTTTGCGATTATAGCACGCGCTTTTGCAAAACAAAAGAGTTTAAGTTCATATCGGTGACCATATTATGATGGTATTTCTTTGACAATGTAATCTCTTTTTGAGAACATTATCGCTCAGTAGCTTCAGATAAAAAAGGAGGCCGTTACGATGAGAACCAGGATAACAGAACTATTCGGCATCAAGTATCCCATAATACTTTCGGGCATGGCCTTTGTCAGCTTGCCAAAACTAGTCGCGGCAGTCAGCAATGCAGGCGCACTTGGGATATTTAACAGTGTTGCAAATACTCCTGATCAACTGAAGGGCATCATCCAGGAGATTAAAGATCTAACGGATAAACCTTTTGCCATTAACGCCACCCTGATCTTTCCAAACGGCAAGGAAAATGCAGAAGTCGCACTCAAAGAAAAAGCTCCTATTATCAACTTCGCACTGGGGAAAGGAGACTGGATTATTAAAGCAGCTCACGAGTACGGCGGTAAAGTGATATCCACTGTTGCCACAGAACGGCATGCGATCAAAGCAGCAGAGCAGGGCGCTGATGCTATCATTGTGACGGCTCACGAGGCTGCTGCACACGGGGGCGATGTCGGAGGCATGGTATTGCTTCCGCAAATAGCGAGTAAAGTAAGCATCCCTATAATCTCGGCAGGAGGCTACTGCGACGGCCGCGGTCTGGCAGCGGCACTGGCATTGGGGGCTGACGCAATTGCCATGGGCACCAGGTTTGTTGTTACGCAAGAATGCGATGTACACCCAAATATTAAACAAACAGCCCTGAAGACAATGATGGAAGAAACTATTTACTCCGCTGGTATCGATGGACTGCCCGGCCGATGGTACGCCAACGAACGTGCAATTGCCATGTCCAAGGGAAAGACATCATACCTAGATGCGGTGAAAGCCGGCATGGCACTAAGAAAAAAGACGAATACCCCATTGCTAAAAGTTATTATCGGCGGATTACAACAACGCGGCGTTACCGGACTGGCCCAGCAGGCTATTGGGATCGACGCCCTGGGCAAAATACTGAGTGAGGGTGATTTGGTGAACGGAGTAGTGCCTTTCGGCCAGGTAGTTGGGCGTATTCGTGATTTGCCAACATGCAAAGAAGTAATTGAGCGAACGGTTACTGAAGCTGAACAAATCATTAAGTCGCTTCAAAGCAAGTTGTAGATTACAGGCCGAAGAAAAGACTCAATAAGTCGGCCCCTTACCTTTAATTGAACAGCAATAAATACGATGCCCTGCTTCACAACGGCATCGTATTTATTATATTGGCCAATAATCCACCTATGCGCTTATACCTTTCCTGCGGTTGTTTATGCTAACATCAAAGTTAACAGCTTCAAAGGGAGGCGTAGCAATGACAGATAAATCAAGCGCTGTAAACCTGGACAAATTCACCAAAGCTATTGCCCTGAAGGACGGCTCAATGCTGTATCTGAGAGCAATCAGGCCGGACGATGAGGAAAAGCTTCTCTCTTTTTTCTATCGCCTCAGCAGCCGCAGTATATATCTCCGTTTTCACCACGTACTAACAAACCTGTCTAAAGAGGAGGCGCATCAATATACAGCTTTGGACTATGATAATACATTTGCGGTAGTGGCCGTTCAGGGAGAAGGGCCAGAAGAAAAAATTATCGGCGTCGGCCGTTACTGGAGGCTTTCCTCTCCGGATAAAGCGGAGATCGCCTTTGTTATCGAAGATCCTCATCAGCGTAAGGGTATCGGAACACACCTGCTGGAAATGCTCGCTATTGCAGCTAAGGAGAACGGTATCGACATATTCGAAGCCGAGGTCCTGCCCGAAAATACAGATATGATCGACGTACTGCAGGATAGTGGTTTCGAGCTACTAAGCAAAATACAGGAGTCCCAGGGTTGGAGGGGTATTTACAGCATTACACCTACGCCTCTGGTAAATCAAAAATCTGCTGAACGTGAAAAAATAGCTTCTATTGCTTCCATCGGCAAGTTCATGATGCCGAAGTCGATCGCAGTAGTGGGCGCCTCAAACAAACCGGGAATAGGAAACGCTTTTGTTAAAAATTTAATCGAGAGCGGCTATAACGGAATTATATATCCCATTAATCCCAAACTGGAGGTTGTATCGTCAATAAAGACTTATCCTTCAGTTCTGGATGTCCCGGGTAATATTGATCTTGCTGTTATAGTGATCTCGGCGGAAAAAGCGCAACCTCTGATTGAAGAATGCGGGAGAAAGGGGGTTAAAAGTCTGCTGGTAATAACAGCAGGATACTCAGAGATGGGTGGGGAAGGTGTTGAAAGGGAAAAACAGCTGGTCAAAACGGCTAGAGCATATGGAATGCGCATAATTGGCCCCAACTGCCTGGGCATTCTAAATACAGATCCTCAAATAAGAATGAACGCTACTTTTGCACCCCTTCCCGTTCCACGTGGTAAAGTCGCATTCGGCACCCAAAGCGGCGCTCTCGGCGGCGCTATTCTGTATTACTGTACTAAGATCGGCATGGGGCTTTCAAACTTCGTTAGCATTGGGAACCGGGCGGATGTTTCAGGCAATGAACTCCTTCAATACTGGACCGAGGATAAGGATACAGACATCATATTGCTCTATCTCGAATCATTCGGGGATCCCCGCAAATTCGCACGCATAGCCCGTGAAACGACTCTTCAAAAGCCTGTCCTGGTGGTAAAAAGCGGACGTTCCTCGGCAGGGGCCCGTGCTGCCGCATCTCATACAGGCGCAATGATGTCAGACGATATAGCCAGCGACGCCCTGTTCAAACAGACCGGGATGATAAGATGTAATACACTTGAAGAACTATTTGATACAGCGACATTGCTTGCAAATCAACCATTACCCAAGGGAAACAGGGTCGCCATTCTAACTAACGGTGGCGGGGCCGGTATTATGGCTGCAGATGCGCTGTCGGCAAAAGGATTTCACATACCTGTACTATCAGAAAAAACCAGAGCTGAGCTTAAATCGTTCTTACCACCCAAAGCCAGCTACCTTAACCCGATAGATACGACCGCTGAAGTCTCGCCTGAACAATATAAACGAGCGCTTTCCCTTCTATTAGATGAAGGCATCGACGCGGTAGTTACAATCTACATTCCGCCTATTCTCGAGCTGATGGATTTCATGTCCATTGCCATACAGCAAGTCGCTCCAGAATTCCGGAAAAGAGGGATACCCATGATGGTATCTTTCCTGGGAGTTAAACAGGAGAAGTTGACTGTAGGGTCAAAAGATGACGGTTATATCCCCACATACACTTTTCCCGAATCGACTGCGTTTGCTCTTAAAAAGGCATACGAATACTACGAACGTCTTAAGCAACCTGTGGGCAAGGTACCTAAATTCGATGACATCGATAAAACTGCTGCGGAGGAAATTATTAAGACTGCAATCGGTAGAACAAGCAGCTATCCTTTATGGCTCGATTCAGATGAGATAGCCCGTTTGTTTTCTGCTTACGGTATAAAATTCGCCAATTCCCGGATTGCGGTATCAGCAAAAGATGCAGCCGAGGTTGCAGACAGTATAGGTTATCCAGTTGCAGTCAAACTGTTTTCGCCAACCATAACTCATAAGACCGATGTCGGGGGTGTTATATTGAATTTGAAGTCGGCGGATGAGGTGACTGAAGCCTACAATCAGATCGGAAAGAACCTGGATAAAATTTCCAGAAAATCGGAAATGAAGGGTGTCACGGTTCAGAAAATGCTTTCAGGGGGCGTTGAACTTATTGTTGGCATTACTCAAGATAAAAACTTCGGACCATTAATTATGTTTGGACTAGGCGGCATATATGCTGAACTGTTCAAAGATGTAAATTTCAGAATACATCCGTTGACTGATATTGATGCAAAAGACATGATTAGCTCTTTTAAATCGCATAAAATCCTGGATGGATGGAGGGGAGCGCCTCCATCGGATATCGCAGCCGTCGAAAATTTGCTATTAAGAATTTCCGCTATGATAGAAGACATCCCCAAAATACAGGAAATGGACCTTAATCCTATTATGGCAATGGAGATCGGCCAGGGCTGTTACGTAGCCGATGCCAGGATATCTATAGCTCCTGATGTAGATTAAATTCTTTGCACAATCGGCAGTGAAGTCCTGTGATATAATTTCTCTCACTTTCAGGGTTACACTATTGAAAATCAAAAGGCTATACTTTAAGTAAGCGGGGTAGTTAGATGTCAACGGAACTGGACAAAAAGAGCATAGAGAAATATTCGAACAGTGTTGCTCTCAAAGACGGCTCCGGCTTGCATCTGCGTCCTATACAGATGGCGGATGAAGAAAAGCTGATGGCGCTTTTCAACCGCCTGAGCAAGCAGACGATTTACTTGCGTTTCCATCATGTCCTATCACATTTGTCCAAAGAAGAAGCACGAAGGTTCTGCACAGTTGATTATGTCAATACGTTCGCACTGGTAGGGACACTTGGAGAAGCGGACGAAGAACGGATAATAGCTGTCGGCCGCTATGCCAGGCAACCTGGAGCAGAGATAGCGCAGATTGCTTTTGAAGTGGAGGACAAATACCAGGGTTTGGGCATCGGCACACATCTCCTCGACCAACTGTCATACATCGCCCGGGACAAAGGAATAACCACATTCGAAGCAGAGGTCCTGGCCGAGAATAGGGACATGATGAATGTCCTTATCAACAGTGGTTTTAAAATGAACAAGCAAATACAGGGGTCAGTCTATTTAGGCATGCTTGACCTGGCTCCAACTGAGATTGTTGAACAGAAATCCTTCGAACGCGAGAAGTTCGCATCTATAGCGTCATTGAGGGCTTTTCTCAATCCAACGTCGGTAGCAGTAATCGGCGCTTCAAGAAGACCTAACACAATAGGCAATTTCGTATTTCGTAATCTAATCCAGCAAGATTTTAAGGGTGTTGTATACCCTGTTAACCCTAACGCGGATAGCATCGCAGCAGTGAAAGCCTATCCGTCCGTTCTCGATATCCCTGGTGACGTTGATCTTGCCATTATTAGTGTTCCGGCCGAGACAGTGCAAGAAGTAGTTGAGGAAAGCGCCCGCAAGGGAGCAAAAGGTGTTGTCGTACTTTCATCCGGGTTTGCAGATATCGGCCCGGAGGGCGTAGGACGGCAACAAAAACTACTAAATACTATTCGGAGTTATGGAATGCGGATGCTTGGCCCAAATTGTATGGGGATGATCAATACGAACCCCGAAATCAATTTGAACGCCACCTTCTCCGCTATCGTGCCGCCGCCGGGAAATATTGCATTCGCCACTCAAAGCGGAGCGTTGGGTTCGGCTATTCTGATGTATGCGACCGGCCTCAATATCGGCCTTTCGACATTCGTCAGCATCGGCAACAGGGCTGATATTTCCAGCAATGAATTGCTTCAATACTGGGAAGATGATCCTAATACGGATGTCGTCCTTCTATATCTTGAAACCTTCGGCAACCCCAGGAAATTCACCCGCATTGCAAGAAGCATTTCGAGAAAGAAACCGGTGGTAGCTGTTACCAGCAACCCCATTCAACATCCGGGCAGGATTATTTCATCACAAACAAGCGCTATGGCCACTGACCAGGCGGCGACGGAAGCCCTCTTTAAGCAGGCCGGCATATTACGGGCTGATACATTGGAAGACCTCTTTGATACAGGAAGTATGCTGGCAAATCAACCGCTGCCGAAGGGCAACCGGGTTGCAATACTTTCCAATGCAGGCGGGCCAGCCATATTGACTGCTGAGGCCTGTAAAGCAAGAGGTTTGGAAATTCCATCACTTTCTCCTGACACAATATCAAAGCTTAAATCTTTTTTGTCGCCCAAGGCGATCATTGGCAACCCTATAGATACTTCATCCGAGTTCACAATAGAGCAATATCATGAAGCGCTCCACTTGCTCCTTGATGATGAAAACGTCGATATGGTCATAGTAATCTTCATACCGCCGATATTGCGGCTGTCTGAGGAATTTGCGGCCATTATACGAGAGGTTGCCCCTCTTTTCCGTAAGCAGGGTAAGCCGTTAGTAACGTCATTCCTGGGTCTAAGAGGCGCCAGGATAGAGCTTGGTTCAAAAGAAAAGGGGTATGTTCCATCATATACTTTTCCTGAATCTACGGCGGGCGCCCTTTCCAGGGCGCTGGAATTTAGTCAGCAGTTGAGAAGGCCGGTGGGCAAAATCCCAGAATTCGCCGATATAGATAAGGTAAGGGCAACTTCAATAATTCAATCTGCCATCGAAAAATCAGGCAAACCCCAGGTCTGGCTGGACGCTGAATCGATCTTAGGACTCCTCGATTGTTATGGTATAAAGTTCGTAACATTGAAGCTGGCAAGGACCCCTGTAGAAGCTGCGGCAGCAGCCAAAGATATGGGATGCCCGGTAGCTGTTAAAATCCTTTCAAGCACAATTCCGCAGAGAATGGAGGTTAACGGGGTTATCCTTGATTGCAGATCAGAAGACGAGGCAGAGCAGGCTTTTATCCGGATCAGTGAGAACATGAACGGTATCGGCAAAAGAAACGACATGGAAGGTGTAATTATTCAAAAGATGGTACAGGGGGGTATAGAAGTCATCGTAGGCGTGACACAACACCCGGCTTTCGGTCCACTCATTATGTTTGGTCTGGGAGGCATATACGTTGAACTGTTCAAAGACGTTACTTTCAGCATCCATCCTCTTACCGATATTGATGCTCATGATATGGTCAGGGCAGTTAAAGCCTACCAGATGCTTGAAGGATGGAGAGGGTCCCAACGCGCGGATATTGAAGCCATTGAGGAATTGATTCTACGGATATCTGCGCTGGTAGAAAATCACCCGCAAATATTGGAAATGGACCTTAATCCAGTCAAAGTGTTGCCACAGGGTGAAGGTTACCTGGTAGTTGACGGGCGTATTTTAGTCAGCTTAGAGAATGACTGACTCTCTTAAGTGCACTGGCAGTTTGATCCGTGTTAATAGGTAGAAACTCCCATTTCTTCCATCTTGCCAGTAACCATGAAAACCACTCGTTCACAGATATTGGTTACCCTGTCCCCAGTTCTTTCTAAATTGTGAGCCACCCACATCAACCTGGTAGCCCTTGTTATGGTACGCGGGTCTTCCATCATAAAAGTCAGCAATTCCCGAAAGACCTGGTCATACAGATTATCTATCTCATCGTCTTCTGGCACAATCTCTCTCGCACATGCAGCGTCGTGCTTAATAAAAGCATCCAGGCTGCGATGCAGCATATTAATAACCTTTTCATTCATGCGTGGTAAATCAATCAGAGGCTTCAGCGGCGGTTCATTACCTATCATGATGGCTATCTTTGCGTTACCCGCTGCATGGTCGGCCATTCTCTCCAGGTCAGTAATGACCGATAACGTGGCCAGGAGTATTCTCAGGTCACTTGCCATCGGGGCCTGAGTTGCTATCAGGTCCAATGTCTTTTCTTCTATTTCAAACCGCTTGCTATCAATGATCTTATCATCGTCAACCACCTTTTTGGCAAGTTCCAGGTCACGCTTTACTAACGCCTGCATCGACAGGGCAATTGCCTTCTCCAGCATGCTGCCCATTACCAGAACTTCATCTTGTATCTCACGTAAATTTTTCTGATAAGTTTCTCTGCTCATAATATAATCTCCATCCTTAGCCGAAGCGTCCGGTTATATAATCCTCTGTCCTCTTATCTTTAGGGACACTAAAAATTTCCTTTGTCGGTGCGAATTCTATCAACTCACCCAATAAAAGAAAACCAGTAGTATCAGATACCCGCGCCGCTTGCTGCATATTATGGGTAACAATTACAACTGTGTAGTCTTTTTTAATTTCCAGCATCAATTCCTCTATTTTTAACGTTGAGATCGGATCAAGAGCCGAGCATGGCTCGTCCATAAGTAAAATCTCCGGTTCAATGGCTATCGCCCTGGCAATACAGAGGCGCTGCTGCTGCCCTCCTGAAAGCGATCCTCCGGGTTCATGTAATTTATCTTTTACTTCCTCCCACAGAGCCGCTTTCTTTAAACTGCGCTCTACCATATCCTTCAAGTCCCGGCGCCTGCTCCATAAACGCGTTAGACTGACGCCCGAGGCCACGTTGTCAAAAATCGACATCATCGGAAATACACTGGCCCTCTGAAAAACCATACCGATTCGGCGGCGCACACTTACCGCGTCAACATCTTTATCATATATATTATTGCCCTCGAACAACACTTCGCCTTCCACTCTTCCACCACCCGATACTTCGTGCATACGGTTCAAACAGCGAATAAAAGTGGATTTACCGCAGCCCGAAGGCCCGATAAGGGCAGTGATTGATCTGGAAGCAATGCTCATGGTTATACTGTTCACAGCCATCGTTTTTCCGTACCACGCATTGAGCTTTACAACTTCCAATGCATTTTCGGGATGGTCCAATTTGTGCGTTTCCTCTCCGGTTGCGTCCTGTTTGAGCATCTGCTTGTTTAATTCGTGTATCGTAATCATTCTGCGTTTCCTCTACACAATTATTACAAATATTATCTTGACCTGCGTCTGCTAACCCAACGTACTATTACATTTATCCCCAGGACCAGAATCACAAGCAAAAAGGCTGCCGCCCAGGCCTGCTGCTGCCAGTCACGATAAGGCGACAATGCATAACGGTATATCTGCAACGGCAACGCTCCAATAGGCTGATTGAGACCCTGTACCCCAAAAGCACTGCCAAGTGCAGTGAATATTAGAGGGGCCGTCTCACCAGCAACACGGGCTACAGCCAGCATTATACCGGTAACAATTCCTGTGATTGCACCAGGTAATATTACCCCTGCAATGGCCCGCCACCGGTTAATACCCAGTGCCAAAGCTGCCTCACGCTGCGAGTTGGGCACCAGACGCAACGCTTCCTCAGCCGTACGTGCGACAACAGGAATCATAATAATGGCCAGCGCAACACCCGCCGAAAGCGCAGAGTACGAGTGCATGGGACGCACCAGTACGGCATAAGCAAAAACGCCGACCACTATCGATGGCACGCCTGCCAGTATGTCCGCTGCAAAGCGTACCGCTGACGCAATTTTAGGACCTGCGTATTCCGACACAAATATTCCTGTCAACAATCCAATCGGCAAAGCTATAATAGACGCCAGAACGACCAGAATGAGAGTACCAAAAATCTCATCTCTCATTCCGCCTCCAATCTCGCCTACCGGTTTGGCAGCCTGGGTAATAATATCTATGTTGAGATACGATATACCGTTCACAAGGATATAACCCAGGATTAGTGCAAGAACAATTATCACAATACCTGTAGCACAGCCGCTTAAACCAAGCATTGCACGGCTGATCCATTTGCGTC
>Ga0182011_10001019_pt1 | contig 24489 bp, 23 predicted proteins | sample 711E1DmetaG_FD_120481 | JGI IMG/M metagenome (GOLD analysis project Ga0182011, IMG submission 120481) | Permafrost microbial communities from Stordalen Mire, Sweden - 711E1D metaG | ecosystem: Environmental > Terrestrial > Soil > Wetlands > Permafrost | place: Sweden: Stordalen | collected...
ATTGGGCGCCTAAAGACATCCGGAACCTGTTTGACCGTTCAAAGCAGGCAGGAAAATCCATGATTATATTTACCGGAATTACAATTTGCTCCAAATCCGCCACTAAGCCGTATTGCCAGCAGGTTAAAGAATCCATAAGCGTATCACCAGCACTATGCAGTAATTCGCTCAGGCATAGCTTGGCAAGAACTCCTGTTGTCAAGGATATCGACCCGATAAGCGGTATCCCGACAAGGATCCCACCGTTTGATTCCATTCCGTAAAATCGATTGGGATACAAAGCGAAACCGATATTAAATGTTTGAGTGACCGCAACGCTTGACAGGGCGAATCGATCGTACGACGACGGTACAATTATCCCGTATTTCTGAAACGCTCCCAAAGGCCCGAAACCCAATTCATAACGCTTATTCATGCCGAAAGAAAAAGACGATGTAATTGGACAGCCGTCAATAAATTGCCTATATATCTTAGATACGGCGGAATCAACAATAGGTTTTTTCTGACCTGAAAAGTCTTCTTGCACCAATAAAAAATTGCCGCCTATTGCGATTTGTTTTTTACCTTCCGGAATGATCCTCGCATCCTGAATTGGAAACGACGTCGCGCAATTTGAACAAAACAAAACGATGCCTAACAGCAAGCAGCTTATAATTATGTTTTTTACAGATCGGGCCATTTTTATCCGATTTGTTTTGGGAGACGTAAGTGCCCGGTTAACCATACCGGGCACATGGATTTCCCGCCAATTGAGGACATTCGTAAAGACCAGGGTCGCGATGCCGGCCGGGAGAAGTGGTGAATGTATTGTCTCGACTCGAACACCGTCATCTTCTATTTTACCCATGGCTTGCTTTTTATTGCCCCTCGCCGCTAAATTTCACCTTGCCGACTAAATCAAGAAAAAAATCTTTGCTCCACATAGATAGTTGTTCTACGTCCTTGCTTGTTAAGAACGGTCGTACATCTTTCTTTGCGGCCTCGATATCCAGCAATTCTATTCGCTTGCTTAATAGACCCCGGGCTTCTTTTATTGTAAAGGAGTCCTCGCTTTTTAGATGGCCTGTTTGAATAAGCCGTGCTCGTAAATGCGGCAGCGAGGCGGAAATGTCTTTCCCCACGAACCACATCACGTCAAACCAGTCCCGTCCTTTTACCCTGGTCTTCCATGCGCGGGCGATGGCCGCATGCAGCTTCCCCGCAAACATGGACGGCAGATCGAACAACTTAACGGAAAATGCCTGAGGTGTATAGAGAAACTTGGTCTCCGTTAGAAAGTCTTGAGGCGGATCGACGTCTATCTCAAACTTTACCTTGAGTATTTGTTCCCGCGGCAAACGCTCAACCAGGGTCGGCGCAACGCCAAACCTAAGAAAGCCCGTCCGGGTGTTCATTTTGACAAAAGCGCTTTCAATAGCGCCGTTCGAGGCCCCGGTCTTTTGCTCAACGGAAACTTCCAAGCCATATGCTTGAAGTTCTTTTTCCAAAAAAGGAAAATAGGGCTTAAGTTTAAAATTTAAATCGGGTATCAAGAGAGAAAAATCCATATCTTCCGAATACCGTGGAAGCCCATGAATAATTCTCATTGCCGTGCCGCCATAAAATGCCGCGTGCTCGAAAAATTTCCCTCGCCATAAACCTAAGAGCGTAATTTGCTGAATGATTTCGCTAAGCGCCTGTAAAACGGCGTCAACCGAATCCAATCGGTGACCGGAGAGAAGATCGTCCAAAGGAGATTTCACGACAAATCCTCCTTGACTTTGCGGAGCATTTCAAGAGACTGCCTTCCTGTCAATATCGCCGCTGCTTTAAAAAGGTCCGTATCGAGCTTCAGGAAGTCAGCCTGATCCATGCGCAAATTATCAAAAAGGAACCGCCTCATGGAAGTAACGGTAAACCTGCCTTTTTCCAAGAGCACGCGGTCCGCAACCGCTTTTTCAGGGTTCGCGATAAGAAAGGCCCGGCCATCACCAAGCGTCTTTCGGCTAAAACCAAAACTGAAGTAGCTGTTGGAAAAATGCCTATAGGAAAATGTTCCTCCCGGCGTATCAAACCGCTTACTTTTTCCCAAAGTTGCGGAAGTGACTTCTTCTACTCGTTCCGGAATCAAACCAAAGTAGGAAAGGGCGTATTCAAATGAAATGTATGAAGGCCCATAAATCATGTTTGCCAGGATTTCTTTGGAATAGAAAGGAATTCCACGACCGGACTGAATGTACAATCCCTTTTTGATCCTGGTAAGGTCTCCCCGCGCAATCGCATCCGAAAGCGCCTTTCGCGGGTACGAATAGTCCTTCAGCGCGTCCATGACGATCTGATAATCAAGTTCTGGCAGAGGTGGAAATAGGTTGTGCATAAATTTTCCAGTATGTTACTAAAATAGTTACTTACTGGGTTAATTGCAATAGGCATTAGGCACAAACACCGCGCCCTTACAAAAACCTTCTCACTTCTGACTCCCTGACCTGTAATTGCGGCGCAATATCATCGCATTTGCGGCGTAAACGGCGAGGCCCCCGCCGTTTGATTCCATTTCATTTCTGGTTTATAGTTGAAGTGAAAACCCAAAACAGCCAACTCTCCGAATCGCTGCAATATTTTCAGATCCATTTGGAATGCGCAATTTGCCCCGGCAATATGCTATTTGCCTATTACACTAAATTATTAAGATGAATAAGCAAATACAGTGTTGCGTATTCTGTTTGCTCATTATATACAAACCGGATTTGAAGCCTGGTTAGGCTTTGCCTTTGAGCGGTTCTGCCACAAACATGCGGGGTCCATCGCGCAAAAAATGGATTTTGCCGATGAGGTGATTCAGGCAGGTCCTTTGTTCGGGAAAAACGATGAACGGTTTCAAATTGATCTCATTTACAAACGCATCGATAAAGTTGTCGTTGTTTGCGAAATCAAATATAGCATTAACGAAATTCCGACGACGGTTATTCCGGAAGTGCAACGGAAATGCGGCTTATTAAAAGTTCCCAGGGGATTCACCATTCAAAAAGCGCTCATCAGTCTTTATGGTCCCGACAAATCCCTTGCAGGTAGCCGTTATTTTGACCATAGCGTGACAATAAAAGATATTTTCGATGGCCGTTAAACCTATAGAATATTGTAAGAAAAGGCATTTTAAGCGAATCAATAAGGAGCAAACCCATGGATTTTCAAACCCATAAACTCACCCCTCACCGCTATTATTAACTCATCAACTTTTATTCATTGCATGAATTAAAATTTATAAGTATATTATATACAAACGTATATATATAAATACAAGGAGATATTGATGAATTCTTCAATAATACATGTTAAAATGAAGCCGAAAATAGCCCATGACCTGAAACTGCTTTCAAAAAAACGTTCACTTCCGGTTGGAGAACTTGTTCGGCAGGCCGTTTCCCGATGCTATCAACTTGATACAATGGGACTATCGCAGAAGCAAAGCCTTGCTTTTGCCGCATTTCAGGGGGGTTATATAAGCATCGGGAAACTATCCGAAGAAATGGGCGTCACGGTCATTGAAACCAGGCGATGGCTGGAGGAACATGAAGTTCCTCAGAATACTGTATTCAGCGAAGATGATGTGAAAAATGCAGGATAAAAAGCTGATTTTCGATTCCACGGTTCTGAGTAACTTTCTCATCGCCAATGCCGCGCCTCTCCTTTGCACAAGATACCCTCGGCGGGGAGTAATTTCCTGGGAAGTGTACGATGAACTCTCCGCGGGATTCAGAAAAGAACCCGCCTTACGCGGCATTGATCAGCTATTTTCGGAAAAATCCTTTGGCCTAGTCACCCTATCAAAAAAGGAGCATACCTTTTATATCACGCTGCTTGATTCACTTGGTAAAGGCGAGGCTTCATGCATTGCGCTTGCGCGGTTTTCGGGGAATATCGTTGCAACGGACGATAAAGCGGCTAGGCGAATATGCGAATCCCACTCAATACCCTGCACCGGAACCATAGGAATTTTATTAGCGGCGTGTCGAGAAAAACATTGTGATATTGACAAAGCAGATCAACTTCTGTCAATAATGATTAAAGCGGGATTTTATTCGCCAGTAAGAAAAATCAGCGATATCTGGCAAATGCCAATAAAACCAATCATATTCGGACTTTAAATTTACGAATGGGCTTGCTCACTCCGGAGATAATCACCCCGGAGCAGCTATTTCGGGAGGAATAATATGTACAAAGACACGGCGATTGAAGAAATCCGAGAGCGCCGACGATTGCTCTTTAAAAACAAATATCACAATTCAGTTTCCGAACTCCTTGCGGCAGGCAAAAAATATGAGCAAGAGCATCCTGAAAGGTTTGCGAAAATATCGCCTATAAAACAGCATCGGGAAATTGTGCATAGATGACATTCTCATCGCAGGCGCGGCGCGGGCCGCGAGGAGCGTCTTGGTGACCAACAATACCGGCGAATTCAGTCGGGTCAGAGGCTTGGCGTTGGAGGATTGGTTATAATTTGGAACTTGAACGGGATGCGGAAGAATCGGGATCTTCATGGATAATTTTTTGTGCTGCGCCCCGAATTAATTTACTGCCCGTATGGAAATGGCTGCTTTTACCGACAACTCATGGGCACGAGCACCGTGCCCCTACAAAAACCTTCCGAATCCCTTTTTCCCATGACCTCCTCGCCCCTCACTTCTCTCGTCTCATAGGCACGAGCACCGTGCCCCCTACAAAAACCTCACTTCTGACTCATTTTTTCCTATCACCTATGACCCATTACCTTTAATCAATTTTTACCCAATCACCCATTATCCATGACTATGGACCGCTTCTTCTTATGTTTTGAGCCGATACCGCGTGCTTCTTCCGACCCCGTCCTTTACCGTGAGCTGAAGCGTCTGAAGTTCCCGCAACTCCCTCAGGGCCGTATCGCCGCTAACGCCAAGTATTCCCATGGCATCCTTCACCGTAATGGCGTCCCTGTTCCGGAGGGCCTGCAATAGCATCGCCTGCCGGGCGGAAAGCATTACCTCTTTTTCCGTTATTACCCTTGGATAGAACCGCACGACGAAATAATTCGTGGAGCTGATTGATAAAGGAGGATTATTGTTTTCAGAAAGAGCTTGTTGCATCCTTTGAATGCCGCTGCCTATTTTTTCAACGAACCCCGCTCGATATAACAAGTCGGCAATGGTTCTGTTTCGTCTGACGCTGCGCTCGCCTAACTCTTCAAGGGTCAACCCGCCGGATAGTCCGCCGGGATTTTCAATTTCCATGCGGTCCGAAAAGATATGAATGAAGATGTGCGACGAATCGTTGAAATAATCCCGGTGCATGACGGCATTGATAACCGCTTCTCGGGAAACCGTTAACGGATATTCGTAAACGTACTGGTGGCGCGCCTGTCCGGAAACAACCCGCTGCTCAACGCTGGTGTGCCGTTCAATAAACGACAGCGATTCCTCAATCAAGGTGATGATATCGCCATAAAGGTCTTTGCGATCGATGATATTCAGCCGGTCTGCCCCCGCATAACGCACGCAGGTGACGTAACTTTCCTTAAGTAACCGCTGTGGTTGTTTTGCAAAAAAAAGGATGGCCGCGTTATTTATCATCACCGCGTCGTGGTCGATTTTTGCGCAATCAAGGCTTAATAATATGCTCGAAGGATCGGCTTTGATCGAAACATTGCAAAGTTTCATAAAGCGGTCCAATTTACCGGCATCAAAATCTTTCGGAAAGGAAAACTCACTGTTGTAAATTTCGTCATAATGATAATTGCCCTGCCGAAGGATAAGCATAACGATTTCATCACGGCCCAACTTTTGACACGAGGGGCCTTCACGCAGGAAAAAACCGTCCTTGCACCGATAAGGCTTGTTGTTACCTTCTTCAACGGCGACTTCCAATACATTACCCGCATGCCTTACGATTCGAAGATTGATTGGCGGGTCGCAATTGCGCCCCAAATCAAGTATTTCGCTCCGGCGCCGATTGGAGCAATCCGTCCCGGTAATTGTTCCGTCATCCCTGATTCCAATAAAAACCGACCCGCCGGATGTATTTGCAAAAGCGACAATCTCCCGGTCCAGGCGCGCCAACCCCTCTTTGAATTCGATTCGTTGACCTTCGCCTTCCGCGGCGATTATATCGACGGTTTTTAGTTTCATTGGTTATGAATATAATTTAAACGACCAGAAAAAACAATTAATTGCGGCGCAATATCAACGCATTTGCGGCGCAAATATTAAATTGGCACGAGCATTAATTGCAAAATGTTTGCAATGAACTTTATCACATTTGCAAATAGTTTGTATTATACTTGCACCAATTAAAATTTCAGTGTATATTTTAAATGATTATGTTTTTAAAATAGCCGTACATACGAAAGACTACAAAATGAACAAAGAATTTTTGCGACAAATTGTTATTGATCAAAAAGACGCAATGACGAAAAGCCTTTCTTCTGATTCGATCATTGAACGCGACGGTCTGGATAAATGTTGCGCCATGCTTAAAAATCCAAATATTCTTCTTGTAACGGGAATGAGGCGAGCCGGCAAGTCCGTCTTTGCGCATCTTCTTTCCCGCCGTTCCACATACTCATTCTTAAGTTTTGATGATGAGCGTTTGATTGAATTTAAATCGGAACATTTCCAGCAGTTAATCGAGGTTTTCCATGAATTGAATGGCGAAACCGATTATTATCTTTTCGATGAAATCCAGAATATTTCGGGATGGGAATTATTTGTCAACCGAATACGCATGAATAATAAAATCATCGTTACCGGATCAAATTCCAATCTTATGAGTTCGGAAATGGGAACGCATCTCACCGGACGGTTTGATGTCTGGCAACTCTTTCCAATGTCTTTTCTTGAATTTCTCACTTATAAAAAACATGCTTATAACTCAGCGGGGGCCTTTTCAACCGTTCAAAAATCAGCTCTTAAAGTTTTGTTTGATGAATATCTGGCTCTTGGAGGAATTTTTGAGGGACACCTCTTTGGTCAGCAGCGACTACGTACAATGTTCTCCGCTGTTTTAGCTAAAGATATTCTCATGCGCCATCATGTCCGATATCCGGTTGTATTGGAACAATTGGCATTAATTCTATTCAATTCATTTGCTCAGAAAATATCGTTTAAAAATATCACGGCCCGATGCGAGATCCGGAGCTCTCATACTATTACGGAATACACAAATTACCTTGAATCAACATTCCTGGTATTTCTTGTCCGTAAATTTTCTTTTCGGTTAAAAGAGCAACAAGCCGCGCTTAAAAAAGTCTATTGCATCGACAACGGTTTGCTTTCGGCGATGACTATGCTGTTCTCTCCAAACAAGGGACGGTTTCTGGAGAACCTCGTGGCAATCGAACTGAAAAAAAGGGAATCACTTGGACGAGGAGATGTTTTCTACTGGGACAACTATCGCCAGGAATGCGACTTTGTCGTCAAAACCGGCGCAAAAATATCGCATGCTTATCAGGTATGCTTTACCTTTAGTGAAGAAAACTCAAAACGGGAATTAAACGGTTTATGCGCGGCGCTTGACCAATTTAATTTGACTCAGGGTACAATTCTTACCGACGATCAGGAAGAATTGATTGAACACGGGAATTTTCAAATTACTTTACTGCCCGTATGGAAATGGCTGCTTTTACCGACAACTCATGGGCACGAGCACCGTGCCCCTACAAAAATCTTCTGACTCTTTATTCCCATAACCTATAACCCATTACCCATTGCCCATTACCCATCACCAGGGCTTTCATCCTTCCGCCTTCATCCTTTACTCGGTTCCTACCGCGGCCCCTATCGGGCAATACCTGATCGACATTCCTATTGACCAAACGCCTGTATTGTCGACATAAATGCCGGGAGTAAAAGAACCGATCTTTAAAAGGCCCGGATAAATATTAAGCCTTAACCTATTATGTTCGGCGCCAGTGGCGACAAGCGACATAAGAAGTGAATTCTTGACATCATAAAATACTCCAGCGCTCCAGCGAAGGTTTGCGGTATAAGCTTTTTGAGATGTCGATATATCTGCTGTTGAAAGACTGTTGACAATCACTCCACCTGAAAGCGAAAGGCTTCTCTCATTCTCAAATGTCCTGGTAATGCCTAATAATTCCTGCATGCCAAAATAGGCCATGACGCTCCAAGTGTGTGTATGTTCCAAAGGAAGTTTTGCCACATAAAATTGACCCATATTTTCAAGGTTTCCGTTTTTAAAATTAAAGCTTGGCTGAAGTGACCATTCATTAAGATTAAGGTTTTTTGAGAAAAACTTGCATACATCATCATTCAAGAAAAGAAGAATTCCTAAGGGGTTAAAAATGTACATATCCGTGACCGGATCTTCATTTAGCCCTCTGTATCCCCCGTCTTCAATAACTTCCTCAAAATAATGTTCACTAAACATCGTTACAATTGACATGAGGCGGGGGAAAGGCACTTCGTGATACCTGTACCATTCTTCCATTTTTCTCGATTGCATACCAGCGCCAATCGCATGAAGAAAGTAATTAGGAAAAAACTGACCGTGCTTTAATTCAAGAGAAGTAGGTATAATTTCGGAAGTCAACCATTCTTTTACGCCAAATTGTTGAATAGCATACATTGGGTGGATCATGCTTTCCCATATATGGTCAAAAGCTGGTTCGTAAGGAAATTTTAAAATTTGCCTGTCCGGGTGAAATTGCCAAACGCCGTAGCCACCATTTATAAAAAAGTCCCCGGGGTTATATTTGCCTTGACTACCAAAAGCAAAAGGTTGGTAAAAATAGCAGGTCGTTGAATCATGTTTAAGCGCATCACTGGTTGCTTCCCTGGTTATTTTTTCTGGCACTTCAGCCCAGGTGGTTCCCCAAAAAAACAAGAGTCCAACAACGCAGTATAGCCTGAAACCACTTGTTTGAAAGGTTGAAATTCTTTTGGCCATATTATTTCTATTATCAATACTTATAACCGAAAGAAATTTTTGAAAAGAATAAAAATGTTTTCTGATGCTTAGAGCTCTTAAGATAGCTGCGTGCTATTTTCCGGAGAAGCGGCTCCAACTTCTGCTTTTCGGAACCATTCTTCAAATTGAGAACAAGAGTCGCTGTTTTCCACAGGCGCCCAATATGCAAAGTCTTTTTCCGAAAGAGGTATGTACGGCCCGGGTTTTAGTTCCATCAGTATTGTTCCGGGGCTTGAAGCGGCCAGAGTATGCCAAACTCCGGGGGGAATTTCAGCGCCAATCGCGGGCCCGCCGTATCTTAACTCTGTTTTTTCCATTACCTTTCCTTCTTCAGAAAAAATAAGCATTACGGCAGACCCCTTAAATACTAAAAAACACTCCCATTTATCCAGTTCCGGATGCCGATGCGGCCTTATGTAAGACCCTGGTTCGATTGCAACAATAAGCCGCTGAATGGAATCGTTCAATTCCTCATGTAAATTATAATGGGTCCGTTTCCGTAACGAAAGGAAGGCTTTATCCGATAATTTGGAAAAAAAAATATAATCAATGACCTTCATGGCGGTTTAAATTTTTCCTTTTAAAAACAGGCCATAAATCCAATGAAAGATAAAACAAGAATTTTCTCATTGTGTAAAAATAGCGCGGCCCAAGCCGCTTTGGTTCCTGAATGACCCGCCATAACCATTCTATTCCAAGATGGCTTACAAACCGCGGCGCAAATTTTGCCAGCCCGGCTTCCACATCGATCATCCCCCCGATAAAAAAGCATACGCATTTCGGAAACCGATCACCATAGTTTATAATAAGCGGCTCGCGAACCTTCGCACTGATGCCGACAAAGATAATATCGGGCTTGCTGTTATTGATATCCTGCAAAACGGTTTCGATATTGTTTTTATTAATATAACCATGATGGCTGCCGCACACAATAATTTCCGGATGCCTCTTTTTAACATTAGAAACTGCTTTTTTAACAATTTCATCGGTTGCGCCCAAATAATAAACCCGATAGCGCTTAGTGGCAGCTCTCTTTAGAATGGCATAGTAGCCGCCAGGTCCGCCGAATAGCTCGCAGACGCGCTGGCGGCCGCGATACAAAAGAAAGGCAGCGTAAACAAGCCCCCTGCCATCAACAACAATTAAGTCTGATCGGTTGTAGAATTCGTGAAGATCCGGGTTTTCCAGACAAAGCACCGTTACTGATACATCTTTTACCGTAACAAGATACAGTTTTCCCCTTTTTTCGATAAATGCTTCTATGGCGTTGCAAAAGGAATTTACGGTGATATTATCAAAAAATGTCCCGAACAGCTTGATTTTAGGCGGATATTTGCACAAACTCCTTTTTTTTTGATCGATGCCGATTCTGTTTGGGATTTTCATGTTTCAGTGTCACGAAGGTAAAAAAGCAAAAAACTGATAAGAGATTTTCGTTTGGATAATTCTATAATTACGGGTATATATTTCTTTCACTAAAAAATGACTCCATAAATAATATACTGTTTTCCTAATGTCTTATTATATATTTTTAGGTATCTCTTGTTGTAAATTAGGACACTGTTTTATTGGGGATAAAATCAAATGTTTGATCATAAGGTCTTACTCATTTCCGGCGGCACCGGTTCATTTGGCAACGCTGTTTTAAAACGGTTTCTGAATACAGATATTGGCGAAATCCGCATTTTCAGCCGTGACGAGAAAAAGCAGGATGATATGCGGAATTTCTATAAAAACAATAAAATCAAATACTACATCGGCGATGTCCGTGACAAACGTACCGTTGACAATGCAATGCACAGCGTTGATTTTTTATTCCACGCTGCCGCTCTGAAACAGGTGCCATCCTGCGAATTTTTCCCCATTGAGGCCGTAAAAACCAATGTATTAGGCTGCGAGAACATTTTGGATGCCGCCATACAAAACGGGGTTAAACGCGCGATTGTACTTAGCACGGACAAAGCGGTATACCCGATAAACGCCATGGGACTTTCCAAGGCAATGAGCGAGAAGGTAATGATCGCAAAATCCCGGAACCTCACAAACTCGCAAACGGTCCTTTGCGGCACGCGTTATGGCAATGTCATGGCGTCTCGGGGATCGGTGATTCCGCTTTTTATCGATCAGATAAAAAACGGCGGCCCGTTGACCATTACCGACCCCAATATGACCAGGTTCATGATGACGCTCGATGATTCCGTTGATCTGGTACTCTTTGCTTTTCAAAAAGGCAAACAAGGAGATATTTTTGTACAAAAAGCCCCTGCTTGCACCATCAATGATCTGGCCCGGGCGCTTAAGGAGCTTTATAAGGCAAATAATGAAATCAAAGTCATCGGCACCAGGCATGGAGAAAAGCTTTTTGAGACCCTAGTAAATCGGGAAGAAATGGCAAAAGTAAAGAACCTTGGGAACTTTTATTGCATCCCGGCGGATACGCGTGATTTAAACTATAACAAGTTTTTCATCGAAGGCGAATCGAAAATAGCGGATGCCGAAGATTACACGTCCCATAATACGTACCGCATGAATGTTGAAGAAACAAAGAAATTATTGCTCAAACTCGATATTATCCAGGAAGATTTAAAAATCGGGAAAAAACCATGATCCGTGTCGGTATTACCGGGCAGGCAGGCTTTGTCGGCACCCATCTTTACAATTTCCTCAATCTCCATAAAACAGAGATACAAACAATACCTTTTCGCGACGATTTTTTTCAAACCGCAAAAGAGCTTGTCAACTTTGTTTCGCAATGCGATACGATTGTCCATTGTGCGGCAATGAACCGCCATCCGGACCCGGATATTATTTACAAAACAAACATCGACCTGATCAAAAAACTGATTTCAGCCATCACATCGGCAGGCACAAAACCTCATCTTCTGTTTTCATCGTCGACACAGGAAGCGCTTGACAATCCTTACGGAAAATCCAAGCGCGAGGGACGGATTCTCCTTGAGAAATTTGCCCGTGATGCAGGGGCCGCTTTTACCGGTCTGGTGATCCCGAATGTGTTCGGACCGTTCGGCGTACCTTTTTATAATTCGGTGATTGCCACTTTTTGTCATCAGCTTACTCATAGTCAGGTGCCGAAGATAGATGTAGACAAAAGCGTAAAATTAATTTACGTTCATGATTTGGTTTCCATTATTTTATCCTGCATATTGAAAAGAGAGAACGCCGGTGAATTTCTTGTTCCTCCGACGATGGATAAAAAAGTATCGGACATCCTCATGCAATTGACATTATATAAAGATAATTATCTTGGGTCCGGAATATTCCCTTCGCTTGATTCCGCGTTCGATGTTGCGCTTTTCAATACATTCCGGAGTTATATGGACCATAAAACGGTCTTCCCGGTACAATTAAAGCGCAATTCGGACCAACGCGGAGATTTTGTGGAAACAATAAAATCAGGGTGCGGAGGCCAGGTCTCTTTTTCAACAACCCGGCCCGGCATTACCAGGGGTAATCATTTTCATACTCGAAAAGTGGAGCGTTTTGCCGTAATAAAAGGGACTGCGCGCATTCAACTGCGGAGGATCGGCACGTCGGAGGTGCTTGATTTTTTCCTGTCCGGCGACAAACCAGCCTATGTCGACATGCCCGTATGGTATACTCATAATATAAAGAACACCGGATCAGATGAGTTATTTACCCTGTTCTGGATAAACGAACTATTTAATCCGGAAAATCCCGATACTTTTTTCGAAAATATTTAACATTGCAATACTTTAAATGGAGCCTCATGTGTCCAAATCTATTAAAGTAATGACCGTTGTCGGAACGCGGCCGGAAATCATCCGACTATCAAGGGTAATGACTCTATTGGATCAGCATGTCAACCAAGTTATTGTTCATACGGGTCAGAATTATGATTATGAATTAAATGAAATTTTTTTCAAGGAAATGGAACTGCGCAAGCCTGACCATTTCCTGGGCGTTGATGTTAGTTCTCTGGGTGCCTCTGTCGGCGACATTATCAAAAAAATTGAACCTATAATCCTCCGGGAAAAGCCAGATGCATTCCTAGTCTTGGGCGATACGAACTCATGTCTCGCCGCATATATGGCAAAACGGCTTCGCGTACCGATATTCCATATGGAAGCGGGAAACAGATGCTTTGATTTTAATGTTCCTGAGGAAATCAACAGGCGGATTATTGATCATATCGCGGATTTCAATCTGGTGTATACGGAACATGCCCGTCGCCACCTACTGTCGGAAGGCTATCCCCATCGGCGCATCTACCTGACCGGTTCTCCGATGAAAGAAGTTCTAGATTACTACTCCGACCGTATAGAACACTCCACTGTTCTAAACAAACTTAACCTCCGTAAAGGTGAATATTTCATCGTCAGCACCCACAGGGAAGAGAATGTCGATAACCTAATAAATCTCAGGCAAATTATAGAAATACTCAATGCTTTAGCGCAAAATTACCAAGTCCCGGTCATTGTTTCAACTCATCCAAGGACCAGAAAACAGCTCAAAATGATAACCGATATTCAATTCAATGCTGGCATTTCCTTTCTTAAACCTTTTGGGTTTATCGATTATGTCAATCTTCAGAAAAACGCAAAATGCGCCATATCGGATAGCGGCACCATAAGCGAAGAATCGGCAATCCTTGGTTTCCCCGCCATTTCATTGCGCAATTCCATGGAGCGGCCAGAAGCCCAGGATTCCGGGACTATAATTTTAACCGGCTTTGATATAAACGTTGTGTTGGATTCAGTGGAGATAGCAATTGAGGAATGCAAAACTCGAACTGAAGATAGTATTCCTAATGATTATCGCATTACCAATACTTCCTGGCGCGTATTAAATCTCATTGTGGGAACTACGAGGCTGAGCAATAGGTGGGATGGAATTAATTCATCATTGACTCATTGATTGCAGTAGCCTCTTGAACCTATTCAATTTATTGTTTTTTAAAATCGGAATTTAATATGGCTAGTTAATTTACATATGCGTCTGTTGCTTGATAGACTTTCTTTAGTGTCCAGCCAATACTTCCTGAAAAACATTTTCCAAATTGCGCTCAAATTGGGAAATCGTGTATTTGCCGAGATATTTTTCTCTGCCTTTTTTCCCCATAGCTCTGCGTAATTGCGGGTCTTTAATTAATAGTTCTAATTTAACTGCAATTTCATTGGGAGAATGACGGTTCACTAGAAAGCCGTTAATGCCATCGTCTATTATTTCGGATATAGCACCTTCATACGTTGAAATAACGGGAAGTTCGAATTGCATTGCTTCCAAAATAGCTATAGGAAACGCTTCGTTTTTATAAAAGGTTGGAAATATAAATATGTCCGCCATAAGAAAATTCCGGTATTTTTCATCGCCAAAGATTGGACCGGAAACCGTTACTTTTCCTGAAAGTCCTTTTTGGCTGACAATTTCCTTTATGCCTTCCTTTGATAGGTCGACATCCCCACCGATAATCGCGGCAGTAAATTCCACCTTTTTATTGATGATTTCAAATGCGGATATGCAATCCAGAACACCTTTTTCTCGCGCAAAATTTGACAGATAAAGGAGTTGTGGAACTCTTGAGAATTTCTTTTCCTTGAGCATTTCAGATCCTCTGTCCTCGATGCCATTATTTACAATGAATATTTTGGAGGAATAAACAGATGAAATATCTTCCGTTAATTTTTGCGAAAGGCAAATAGGAAATGTTTTGTTCAAGACGAATTTGCAAAGCATTTTATTTAACCAGAACGCTGATTGATTGCGAATTCCCTTGCCATGAAAATGTATGATTATTTTTTTTCGGAACATTTTTATGACCAGAACAAATAATGAATCCCTATAGAAAGAATATCCTGCAGGTGACATGGTGAAATACACCAGATTAGGTTTTAATATTATAAGATTGATGCATACTTTACCTAGAAAAAGCAAGGCCACCAGTATTTTTTTAACCGAAAATTTTCCAATACTCGTTAATACCGCGGCAGGGATTTGTAAAATATATGAATCAAATTGTTTTCTAATAAGTGAACTTTCCACAAGTGTTCGATTCATCAAAGATACGCCATGAATAGGAGGAGGAAGCTGGAGTATCAGTAATAATCTCGGTTTTAATTGCGCTTCAAGCATCTTTTAGATTTTCCATTTATTGAATTAACGAACCGTTCAATCAACTGGGGTTTTGCTTTGATTCGTTGGACTATAAAGAGGGATTTTTTTCCAAGGAATTGAGGTTTTTATGGTTCCTTTTATAAAATAATATTTTCTGTAGCATATTCATTTTCGAATAATTTTTAGCCTTAAATACTTTTATTCCATTAACCACTCTGTTACTTCCATTTACATTTAATCTATTTTCTTCGTGATCATAATGTACTACATAGACAATATCATTAGTGGCCTTGACCCGGAATTCTTTGCTAATCCTAAACCATACATCCCAATCCTCAGCAAAAAACATGGAATCATCAAACCTACCGGCTTTTTGAAAGCATTCAGTCCTAAATAATAGGGAAGGCATGGCAATTTGACAATAAACCCCCAGTAAAAAAGTGCTGAAAAATTTATATTTGGGTCTATAGATGGTGTTTTTGTTTTTTGATATAATCCTTCCTGCTCCATACGTCCAATAAAACTGTGTTTGGGGATAGATAGATGCTAATTGTTTCTCGAATTTGGTAGGAGCGTACTCATCATCATCATCTAAAAAGGCAATGTAATTCCCTGATGCGAGAGAAATACCTACGTTTCGCGCGGCGGAAGGCCCTTTAATATCGCTGAAATGATACTTTATTCGATTGTCATTGTACGATTTAATAACATGCTCAGCTCTAACTTCTTTGCAATTATCAACCACTAACAACTCAATATTGGTATAGGTTTGGCACAAAACGCTATTAATCGCCCTTTTCAAAAGTTCTATCCTGTTATAGGTGGGAATTATCACAGAAATAAGTCCACTGGCCTGTTTCATAGTTTCAATCTTTTCCGGTTATTGATAACGCCATTTTCAATATACACGCAGTAAAAATAAACAGCCAAAGGCGAAGCAATCGAAATACTGCCTATGGCATGGCCGGCGTAATAGGCGTTGCATAAAAACATTAGTAGCCCTATTAAAAATAAAAAGTTCTGTAAGGATAATTTTCTTAATAAATTGTTTAAAGCCATTAAAGTAAATATAACCGGAACAATTAAAATGCAGGTCCCTAATAAAAAGCCATATGATCCATATGTTTCAATAAAATCGGATTCAATTGTTCTATATCCTTGCTCGTCACCATAGGAAACTAGATCCCCACCATAAGGCATCCTAAGAAGATTAAGATAATTTTTATGACCAAATCCATAATTGCCATGTCCGAAATATATTTCCTTTATATTTCCTTCAGAAACAATAGTTTTTCCGCTTTTGACAAGTCCCCCTCTGGTAAAATCTGCTCCTTTTATAATTACATCTATATTAAATTTTCTCATAGTACCCTCGAATCTTGAAAGGACATTTACTATCTCTATGAAACTTGCGCCAACAACAAGTAAAATCGATAAAATAAACACGATTCTATTTTTAAGGTTTATATGGGAACTTCTAAATCGGAAAAACAACAAGCTAAAAGCAATTAAAATCCATAACAGTACGCTTATTGCCATCCCCGCCCGCGTACCCAACAAAAATGCGCCAGCTGTAATTATTAGCGCATAGAATAAATATTTGAAATCCTTATTATGGATGATAAAGTAGAAAGAGAATATTAGACAGAGCAGCAATACAAGACTGATATCGTTTTGACCTTCGAAAAATGATTTTATTCCAAAACCATAATTTTTATCATAACTTGCAATGCCGATTCCTGTAATAAATGATAATAAAATAGAGCAACCTGCAATTACTCCATACAATATCGTTAATTTCATCAATTTAATATTTTCAAGTTTCTCTTTCATAATTATTAGATAATTTAGTATTAGAATTGGATAAAGATATCGTGCAAATATTTTTAATTCGAGCCCGATTTTATAATCTGCTTCGTTTGTTAACCAAATCAAATTACAGACTATAAATAAAATTATTATTCCGAGAATATAGAAAAACAAATTGCTTTTTTGTTTTAAACTATATAGAAACAGAAATGTCGCTAACAGGCCCCTATAATAAACTCCTATAGTAAATCCAAAACCAAGTAGCATTACTATAAATCCATTGAGTAAATCAACAAAAACACAAAAGGTTATTATAAAATATGGCAAATAGATAGAATAAATATTTTCCGTTTTAATTATAAACAATCTTTTGTGCTTAAAATTAATCAACATTGAAGTATCCCCAAAGTATCACAGTTGCAATAAGAGTTTTTTGTTTTTAATTCTGTTGGCAGAATAGACGGCAGGAGGTAAGATCATCCCAAAAAAGGTACTAGCTTATTTAAAAATAATTTCAACTCTTGCAAAGGTTTTTAAGATAAAAAAGATTGACATTAGGGCTAACCTTGTGAACTCATCTGATTTTAACTGATTTAACTTCGCGGGGGCATCACCTTATATTTAATATTCCGATACCATTTTCTAAATGCTGTATCTTTATGGAGTTGAAAGACCTTAAATTTAATTAAAAGTTCCGGCAATCTTATATAAAAACGTAACCTTATTAAAAATGGGAAACGTTTATTTGCAAATCGTACAAGCGCCCAATAAGCTTCAAATCCATGTTGCTCATAATACCCTCCGCATGAAAAATTCGAAACTACCTCATTGATAAATAAGGCCTTGCCTTGCTGAAAATAAAAAAAATTAACCAACCAAATATTATCGGAAATTCCTCCATTGGCGATAATTTCAAATTTACCAAAACGATTAAATACTTCCCGTTTAAAAAAAATTGCCTGATGACACATGCATTTTGTTGGGTACCAATAATCTCTTGAAGTAATCTGACGGCCAGCATAATATAAAAACCTGCCCTTCTCAATCACCGCTACTTTCCCGTAAAACAATTCAATAGTAGGGTTTTTGCAGATTGCATTTGCAAACACATCAATTGTATTATTGCTCGAATAAATATCATCGGAATTTAAAAAAGCGATCCATTCTCCCTTAGCGAAATCTATTCCTTTATTCATTGCATCGTAAATACCTTTGTCCGGCTCGCTAATCCAATAATCGATTTTATCTTCATATTTTTTAATGATATTGATTGTTCCATCGGTACTGCCGCCGTCAATAATTATAAATTCAATATTGTCGTACGTTTGATTTATTATGCTGATAATGGCATTTTTAAGAAATTTGTTACTATTAAAAGTTACAGTAACAACAGAAAAAAGAGGTTTATTTTCAAGCGATTGTTTTAAAATTCCCTTAGTGCGAAGACCTCCTTCCTTAATTTGTGCGTTATAAGGATCTAAAATTGATAATGCATTAATTTTATCTTCACTTTTAATTTCAGCAATTTCAGATTTTATCATAATAATTTTGCAATCGCTAATTTTGTCATTTTTGTGGTCCATTATTTCCGAATTAAAAATAGTTTTAAAAATAAAACTGTTTAAGACATCTAAAAAATTGCTGTTCGTTTAATTATTAAATGTTGAATTCAAAATGTTTTCTATTGTCCGCATTATAATTTTAAAATTGATCAAATCCAATGTCTGCTCATCGGAAAAATGGATATTGAATTCTTCCTCAAGTGAAAGAATGAGGCTTATTTGCTTTATTGAATCCCACACTTTAATCGTTTCTGGAGAAGCATTATCCCCAATTTCGGAGAGGTCTATGTCCATAACCGATGCAATGACTTCTTTAATCCGCTGCTCTACCACCAGTTACCTCCAAATAATTTAAATTGTTAGTTTTTAGGGAGTTAATATCAGCTTTATACATTTTTGTTTTTTCAGAAACTTCTGTCAATAAAAACCCAATTCCTTCATAAAAATCTTTTACTTGTCCGTTTTTTAAGGTTTCACAATATGTTGATAATACGGTTTGAACATTCAGCCTCTTTAGGTATTTGACAATCCAGTTAAAAACTGCAAATTCTACATTTCTCCCAATTACCCGGCAACTCATTAAAAAGGTATCAATCTCTGCATGCTGGTCATGTAATAAAATAATCGCAACCCCAACGATTCCATTGTCGCTAAATTTATCTGAAACTTCAAAGCAAATTACTCGCGACTCGGTGCTTCTAATAAACTCCTCTATATCCGTTTCGGTATACCGTTTAGTGGCTAGGTTAAACTGGTTTGTTTTTTGGGTCAATTGTGCAATCCGTGGAACAAATTTTAGAGCATTAACATGCATATTTATTTTCATTTCCAGAGAACTAAGGTATTCTTCCAAAGTATGGAATTTTGCCCGCTCGTTTTGTCTGGATGCTTGAGCTTTGTACATTTCTATTTTTTTTAAGTCCTCCGCCGTTCGGGAACGGCTGAAGAAAAGCCCCAAGTGCTCTCGTAATAAGCCTGGATATTCGCTTAAACGTGAAGGAACTTGCAAAACAGTTACTTGCGGGAGATTGTCTCTTATCATGTTAACTTCAAAATTAGAATCATCAACAAACACAATGCTATCAAGCCCAATGTTGAGTTCTTGGGCAATGGCTTTAAGATTCGTAACTTTATCGTCCCAGTTAACTTTTTTTATGACTAAATCTTTGTCTCTTATTTTCATGTGTTGATTGGAAAATAAAACCTCATCAACATCCTGAGGATTATTTTTACTACATAATCCTAATAGAACACCGTTTTTTGCCAGCCCCAGCGCCAATGATTGGACTTCTTCAAAAACCGCCCCTTCTGGTGTTTGCGATGACATGGCAATCTTATCGATGCCGTCTTCACCTAAGATACCTTTCCAGAGGGTATTATCGCAATCAAACACCAGTGCCTTCTTTGCCTGTCCATTAGCTGAAAGTAAAGCAGGGAGAATTTGCCTCACGTATTCTTTGTAAAAATCAATCGTATACAGCGCTTTTGATGAATAAAAAAAACGCGAATCATAAGCTTTTTCGACGGAAATCTTTGCAATGACATTCACAATATCAACCAATAATGTATTGGGCGGCTTATTCAATTCAATATGTTCATTCAGGGCCGCGCAAACAGTGTCGAAATTGTTGCTCTGGAGATTCCAGTTGTTAAACAACAGAGAGGAAAATAAATTCATTAACACTAGCGAAGAGTTTTTCAGATTTTTAAACACTAATTCCATTTCATCGCGCACACGGCCGATCAATGCGGAGATTTCTTTTTCGTCCATTAAGACCGTTTTGTACTGCCCACCCGCCACTAAATTAGAGGCTTCCCAGAAGATAACAATAAGGTCCAAATTATTGTACTTGGCAGAGTCCTGCACGATAGTGTTATATTCGCCAAAACGCGTTTCCGCATTAATGTTGTTTAGCCGGAGTGAATACTCCAGGATTTCCTTGATCTGGTTCACTGTAACGTTAGATAAAACCGCAATTCGATATGGCCGCTCTTCTTTAAGAGCCTCTCCCAACCTTTGATTTTCCTTTAATATTGCGGCGTATTTCAATTCTTTCATAGGATTATTTGTCATTTGTTCGCATATGTCGTATTAATAGTTATGAAATCGGTATTGTCGTATTTTTCTCTCCGGTGACTTTTACATTAGAGTTTTCTTTTCCGGCCCTTTTAAGCCTATTCCCAATAATTCTACCGGGATTTCCCATTACAATAGAAAAGGGCGGAATAGTACCCGACACCACCGCATTTGCTCCAATAACTGATCCCGTACCAATGTGCGTTCCAGTAAGAACCACAACATTTGCGCCAAGCCAAACATCGTTTTCAATAACAATACCATATTCCCTTCCCTTATATTCCACAACCCGGCTTTCATGCCCCTGAGACATGATCGACACATCCAACGAATCGAATCTATGATTTGCGTTTAGAATAAAGCTCCCTCTGCCAATACCGACATCATTGCCTATAAATATTCGGCTTAATCCATCCGGTCCGGCATTGATCTCCGAATACACTGCTAATCTAAAATTGGAACCGATCTCAACCAGACCTTCACCCACAATCCTAGCCCCAAAGAGTATAAGGGGATTTTCGCCGATTTTAAATCTCCATTTCCAATATTTTCTTCGAGACAGATAACCTAAATACCCTTCCGGAAAAAACATAACAATAAATTCTATCCTATACAATAGCCCATGCCTAATACGTTCCCAAAGTGTTTTTTTAATTTTTTGCTCAGGCAATACCTTATATACCCTTTCTTGATCGCTAATCATAACATTTCTCCAATTTCATTCTTCGCCAAGTTTCTTTTTAGTCCATGAATGCAACGTATTTTTACAACTTAACTTTAAAACAATTTTTCGAATTTAACTCTCTCAAAAACATCAAGCATTCCGCCTTTGGTGGCATTAAATATTTTAACATTTTTCGATTCGGTATATTGTCTCATTAAGCGATAACCTTTCCAACGTGAATAATGTTCATTAAAAAAATACTCCGTGTCATATAATTTAAGATTTTTATAATCATCAACTCCATCTTCCTCCTTATAAAAATGAATTCCTGTAGTCCTTTTTAGATCAAGGAGATAGTCATGATCGCAGCCTAGCAGGTATATATTTTGAACTCCCATATAAACAGCCAGTTGAATAGCGCAAAAAATAACTGTATTAGGCTGGAAAGGCATCTTAGAAATATTCCAAAGGTCTTTTTTCAAATAATTCGATTCGTTGATTATTACATGGTGCCAATAATTTACGAATCGAATTTGAGAATCATGCAACATGTTTAAATTTTTAAAGCAATTATACAGTGAATGCTCATATTTTCTATGCCCATAAAAACAAATCGGTTTATGGTTTGCAAAGATTTTATTTTGTCCAAAGATAATATTTTCCATGTCCACACTATCAAAGGGCGGATGGTTTGGAGCATGGATATGATATGCCGGCTTTATCTCCGAAAAATGTTTGTGAAGATAAAATTGGCTTACCGAAATGCACAACTCATTTTTCAACGGTAGCAGATTTTGTTCATTTATCGATGGTCCGCAACCTAAAATAAAGCATCGTTTACCCGTATGGATATTATAAAAATCCCTATTGGTCTTAAACGAATGCTTTAAATATTGATCAAATGAAATGTAGCGGTAACAATCAATTACCTTCTTAAATACTCCAAAAAAGAATGGTGGTACTACATTTTTAACTAAGCTTTTATATTTTTTCATATTCATTTACCAGCAACTTCTCCCGCCATCTATAATTAGGTTTTGTCCGGTCATATAAGAAGATGCGTTGCTTGCTAAAAAAACAATTGCTTTTTGATATTCTGATTTTATTGCCATTCTTCCCATTGGAATTAGTTTTGAAATCTTTTGTACAAAATCATCTGGCTGATCAACAAATACGCCGCCGGGACACAATGAATTTACTCTAATACCTTTATTCGCCCAATAGGTCGCTAGGTATTTTGTTAATCCGATCAACCCATGTTTTACTACGGAATAACTAACCGGCTTTTTGGGCTGCTGATTTTCGCTTAAACCTTCAATTTCATAAAGGCGTTGATCTGGCGCAATAATACCTAAATCGGATGAAATATTTATTATTACACCGTAGTTTCTTTTTTCCATTTCGGTTCCAAATATTTTAGAACATACGAATGCCCCGGTTAAGCCAACCGCAATATCTTTATTCCATTGTTCTAAAGGAAAATATCCCAATTGTGAGAAGTTTATTGTTTCGTTTTTTTCAACTTTTGGATTATTTGCGGCATTATTAATTAATACATCAACCGAATGCGATCTTTGAAGTATGAATGAACAAGCATCCGAAATGCTCCGTTCATTGGTGATATCCGCGACAATTCCAAAGCATTTTGGCCCGTATAATTTATTCAGTTCTTCGGCTTTCATCTTTACAAGGGATTCATTAATATCAAGAATATATACAATACCACCAGCCTCCAATAGTGCAACTGCGAATTGCTCCCCAAGCATTCCGGCTCCGCCTGTAATCACGCAAACCTTATTATTCACATTCATATTTTACCTTTTGCTTATTTTGGCTATTTTAAATTACGACAGAAATCCGTAAAATAATACCTGAATCCGTGAGCAAAGTTAAAAACAACTTATAGTAGAGTTTTGACAAATGGTATTTCATGCAAAGCAAGCCCATTTCCTATGCTTTTATGAGCGAATCGGCCTTGGAGACATCTGTTATGGCGTCAATTGACAAATACATTCAACCTGTCCGGCCGCGGATCGATGATTTTCACGAACTTTGCATCCCCGATCACCTTTTATCGTCACCCAGCCGCGGCAAACGCGCGGTACGTCTGCATCCAGGCCTCGCGAAACGGATTACATCGCGACAAAGCCAATTTCAAACGCCGCGCGTGCGTTATTATCCGTGCCGCCGTGTACATCAAATCCTGAATGACCTTGCGAAGCCTACGGCGTTTCACTTCCCGGCGGGGAACATATCCTTTGTCTATAGCAACTTGTCCGCACAACCGCAGCATATTGAACGCCAATACCGAAAGCGTCAGCACCAAGGCATTCGTCGAGAATTTTCCGCTGGGAAGCCGCTCAAGCGCCATGTCACTCTTGAGTTCGGAATGAAACTGCTCGCTGGTCCCATGGTCATGGTATGCCGAAATGATCTCGTCCGGGCTTGCTTCACGCTTGCTGAGACTCGTCCACCACGTATGCACCTGGATGTCCGGCAACAACAAAGCGTTTCCGTCTCGATCTATCGTACGTTCGATCACCTCGAATATCACACGCATGGTCTCACCGTCACGCTCCCGCAGCGTCTCGCCGATATAGACGGTTTTCCCTTCGCGGGGAGTACGCCACTCACCAAAGGCTTGCGCATCCAGAAGCCATTCCTCAAGAGACTCCTTATGAAGATTGCGCTTAATGATATAATCAACTTTTTCTTTTTTACATATACGTATATTATCGATGGCGTCATTGCCGGCATCCAATCGCATCAGAAGAGAATGGTCGGTTACTTTTCGGGCGAGCTTTATCGTCTCACGCAAAAACTCCGGCGTCCCTTCCTGGCAATGCTGCTTGCCCGGTCGAAGCTCCGCGTTGAGCATATACCCTTCGGCGCCGATGTAGGCCAGCATGGGAGCGAATCCATCGAAGAGTTTATAGGTGCAACTCACCCCTTCTTTGCGCGACCCGCTGTTATCGAACGGAGAAACGTCGGCATCAATGGGGATATAGGTTTTAAAACAAGGCGAAAGTTTTGGGGCGTCTTTCTTCAACAGCGCCGTCGAGGCATTCAGCACCGCATCTCGTACAGAAAGCCCTGTCTCGTCCATCCGCTGCCGCAAGGTCGCTTCGGAGGGAACGTCCTTGAGTCCCAGGCATTGTTGAAAATAATCGTCCTCCCGGAACTGTTCTACCGCGTCAAAGTCGGGCTTGGACAGAGAAAGAAGCCCGGTCATGGTCAGCAGCGCGTCCGCGGTACTGATACTTCCATCCTTCTTCCTCTCGACAACCGCCGAAATCCGGTCGCGCAGACCGCAACGCTGGGCAAGCATCCCGATCATCGCGAGTCCG
>Ga0182011_10001023_pt1 | contig 24452 bp, 19 predicted proteins | sample 711E1DmetaG_FD_120481 | JGI IMG/M metagenome (GOLD analysis project Ga0182011, IMG submission 120481) | Permafrost microbial communities from Stordalen Mire, Sweden - 711E1D metaG | ecosystem: Environmental > Terrestrial > Soil > Wetlands > Permafrost | place: Sweden: Stordalen | collected...
AAGTCTGGGACCTGGATTGCTTGAATCAGCTTATGAAGAGTGTTTGTCATATGAGCTGATTAAAAATGGTTTAAACATTAAGAGACAGCAACCGACTCCGGTTGTTTATAAAGAAATAAAACTAGAATGTGGTTACAGGATTGATATACTAGTGGAAAATTCAGTAGTTGTTGAATTGAAAGTCGTGGATGAATTTAATCCGGTTCATGAAGCTCAGATCCTTACTTATATGAAGTTTTCAAACAAATCTCTTGGCTTATTGATAAACTTCAATGTTACAATTCTGAGAAATGGGATCAGAAGATACAAAATGTGACCTCTGTGGCTCTCTGTGTTTCCTCTGTGTAACTCTGTGTAACAATAAGAATTGTTCTTGTTTTTTATTAAATAATATCAATTTGTGACAAAATATTTGACAATACTTTTTCTGGTTCTATTCCCTGCAATATGTTTTAGTCAGGAAACAAATCTTTCTGATATAATAATTAGTATTGCTGAAGAACTTGCATCAGACGACTCCGATCCTGAAGCAGTCTCAGTTTTTATTGACAAGCTTCACGAACTTGCAGAGAATCCTGTTAAGATCAATTCTTCTAATGAAAATGAAATTTCAAGATTATTTTTTCTCTCGGATTTCCAGGTAAAAGCATTAGCAGAATATGTTCATTCTACCGGACAATTAGTATCTGTTTATGAGCTGGCAGCCATCCCCGGATTTGATAAAGAAACTGCTGAAATGATAATCCCGTTCATCACTCTTGAAAATAAATTAGTAAGTAATTCAGATTCTGTCCGATGGAGAAACTCAATGATATCAAATTTCTCACTTAAATCAGGGAATAACGATACTTCATTTCTGGGGTCAGCATGGAAAATTCTGACAAAATACAAATTTACTTGCGGTGACTTTTCCGGAGGAATTACGATGGAGAAAGATCCCGGGGAGAAACTATTCAGTGGCAATCCTCCTCTTCCCGATTTTCTATCGGCCAATATTACTTTTACTGGAAATGGTTTGATAAAAAAAATTATTGTTGGCGATTATTCTGCCCGGTTTGGTCAGGGTACAAATATTAATACCGACCTCAGAACCGGCATTTCACTCACTGCTCCTGGTTACATGTCTGCAAATGATGAGATTAAGCCATACACCTCGACAGAAGAGAACAGGTTTTTCAGAGGCGTTGCAGGTGAGTTTTCCATTAAAAATCTTGGATTGACAATGTTTTTTTCAAAAAACTGTTCAGACGCCACCATTGCATCATCATCAGGCTCTGAGAATGACTATATCGAAAATTTCTATCTGGCAGGAGTGCATAATACTTCTTCCCTTCTGAAAAAAAAAGATGCTGTTTCCGAGTCGGCATACGGAATATCATTATCGTACAACATTAATAACCTTAGAGCTGGTCTTGTCTGGTCAGAAACCAGGCTTTCCCTTCCCGTTAAACTGACTGGTAATAATCCTGAGAAGATCCTTGATTTTACAGGTGACAGAAATAATATCTATTCTATTTATTACAACTACCTCATTAAAAAAATTCTGCTCTACGGAGAGTTGTCGGCAGATGAAAATAAAAAGTTTGCAGTGGTGCAGGGAATGTCATTCAGGCCATCTGACAGGTTAACTATTGGTATTCTATTCAGAAACTATTATTCAGGTTATACAACTTTCTACGGGCAAGGACCCGGTACCAGTTCAAAAACAACCAATGAAAACGGGGTTCTGGAAAATTTCACATTCGAAGCGGCCAGGCATCTCTTCATAAGCGGAGGATGTGATCTTCAGCATTTCCCCTGGCTAAAGTACCGTTGCAGTGCTCCTTCATGGGCGATGAAACAGGAGATTAAGGTCAGATTTATGCCTTCAGAAAAACTTACTGTTGACGCATCTTATAATTACCGGCTAACAATGGCAGATAATGCTGAAACAGGAGGTATCCCAGATCAGGAGAAGCTGATTACAAGAAGTTTCAAAGTGTCATCGCGTTATTCTCTTCATAATAATCTGACGTTAGAGACCCAGATCGATTATAAAATTGCAAATCCGTCCGGAAGCAGGGGAATGATATTGTTTCAGGAGATAAGTTATAATTTCAGAAAAGTGCCGGTCACAATATGGGCCAGATATTGCCTTTTTTATACTGATGACTGGGATTCCAGAATTTACACCTATGAAAATGATCTTCTTTACAGTTTCAGTATACCTGCTTTATACGGAAAAGGGAGCAGGAGCTATATTATGGCAAAATGGAAGATCAGGGATTTTGCAGAGTTAAGAATCAAGTATGGGATAACTTCATCAGTTACAACCGGAAGGTCTTTGGAGAATGCAGAAGAAATTAAAATGCAGTTCAGGATTTGGTTCTGACTATGTCTTACAGTCTTGCACGTCTCTTGTCTTTTGTCCTTTGTCCTTTATCCTTTTTCTCCCTTTCTCCTCTTCACCCATTCACCTCTTCATAATCTACTTACTATCCGGTGTTTTAATATCCCTTACATTCAGCTGCAGATTTCTGTTCCCCCTGAACTCATTCATCTCCAATGAATAACAGATATTAAATGGATTCCCTCCTTTAATATACTCAAAATGGTTAGCCTGGCTGAAAGCTATGGCAGAGAAGCTTTTCTGACCCGTTGATTCCTGACAAAGATCCAGCTTAAGATGTTCACCGCTCGATCCAACCATTCGACCTGATCCGGTATCAAATACATTCCGTGAAACGAATACAGGTGACATGTTTTCAGGTCCAAAAGGCTGAAACTGGCTCATGGTTTTAAAGAATTCTTCATTTATTTCAGAAAATGAGAGTTCCGTATCAATAAAAATGCGTGGAACGAGTTGCTCCTCAGTGATCGTGCTATTCACATACTGTTCAAACCTATCCATAAATGGCCGGATATTTTCTTTTTTCAAAGTCAGACCTGCAGCATACATATGTCCTCCAAAACTCTCAAGCAGATCGCTGCATGCTTCAATTGCCTGGTATAGATCATAACCCTGAACTGATCTGGCGGAACCAGTTGCAAAACCATTTGATTCAGTAAGAATAACTGTTGGACGGTAATATGTCTCAATTAATCTTGAAGCAACTATTCCGATTACGCCTTTCTTCCATTTTGGGTTATAAAGCACGGTTGTTCTCGAATTTACAGTTCTCTGATCTTCGGCAATCATTCGCATTGCCTCTGTGGTAATTATACGATCAACACTCCGTCGTTCCAAATTGAAATTATTGATCTCCTTACTTATTCCTATAGCGAGCTTCGTATCACTTGAAACAAGAAGGTCAACAGCCTTACTTCCAGTCTCCATTCTTCCGGCTGCATTTATTCTGGGACCAATTTTAAAAACCACGTCCTCAATAGTCAGCGCTTTTGTTACTTCCGATTCGCGGATTATTTCTTTCAGACCGGTACGGGGCGATTCATTCAATCTTTTAAGGCCAAAATATGCCATTACCCTGTTTTCTCCTGTAAGTGGGACGATGTCCGATGCTATGCTGACAGCAACAAGGTCGAGATAGTGGGATATTTTACTAAATGGAATACCATGTACCCTTGAATAAGCTTGTATCAATTTGAATCCTACTCCACATCCCGATAACTCTTTATAGGGGTAGCTGCATGATGGCTGCTTAGGATCAAGTACTGCCAATGCTTTAGGTATCTCATCTCCCGGGTAATGATGATCGCAGATAATAACATCGAGTCCCTTAGTTCGGGCATATTTTACTTTTTCTACAGCTTTGATACCGCAATCGAGTGTGATAACCACCTTACAGTTATTCTGATAAGCAAAATCAAGTCCCTGGAATGATACACCATAGCCCTCTTTGTATCTGTCAGGTATATAATATTCTACATTTGAATACTGATCTTTAAGAAATGAATACATTAAGGCAACCGCAGTGGTTCCATCTACATCATAATCGCCGTACACAAGTATCCTTTCGTTCTTTTTTACGGCAGTGGAGATCCTGTCAACAGCGATATTCATGTCTTTCATAAGAAAAGGATCGTGAAGATAATCGAGACTTGGGTTAAAAAAAGCAGTTGCTTCATCAGCAGAGGAAATATTACGCTGAGCCATCAGATTAGCCAGAGATTCCGATACCCCCAGAGCCGTAGCAAGATGTTTTACAACTGCAGTATCTCCTTTTTCTTTCACAACCCATCTTTTTTCCATCTTTTTACTCCTTAATCCAGTTTAAATCAAAAACCCCCTGCAGATTCTTTTTCACTTTTCTTTTTACTGATTCGAAATCCTGGCTGACTCCCAGCTCTTTTTGAAGTGAAGTAACTCCCTTATCAGTAAAGCCGCAAGGGTTTATATTATTAAAGTAAGTCAGGTCGGTATTAACATTGAAAGCAAAACCATGCATAGTTATATACCTGCTTGCCTTGACTCCGATTGCACAGATTTTTCTGGCTTTCCCGGGGACTTCCGGATCAAGCCACACACCTGTTCCTCCCTCTAGTCGTGAGGCAGTTAAACCAAATTCATCCACAGTTCTTATGATCGCTTCTTCGAGCCTGTAAATATACTCTTTCAGACCAATCTTAAGTAATTCAAGATCAAAAATCGGATAGCCTACAATCTGACCAGGACCATGATAAGTTATATCACCCCCACGGTCAATTCTGTAGAATGAAGCATCCTTTGCCTTTAGTTGAATTAAGTCGAGCAGAAGATTTTTTTCCGAACCATTTTTCCCAAGTGTATAAACATGTGGGTGCTCTACAAAAATAAGTGTCCCCGGCAGAATGTTTTGGACTGATTCACCAACCCCGGTTAAAGGTTTTTTGTTTTCGACAAGTCTGTTAAAGATATCGGCCTGATAATCCCAGGTCTCTTTATAATCTTTTTGCCCAATATCCTCGTATATAACGCTATATCTCAACTTTTAACTTTCTCAATAATTGATGCTAATATAATCATTTTTATTGAGCCTTTATATGATCTTCTGCATGAAAAGATGACCGTACAAGGGGACTGCTCTCTACAAAAGAAAATCCAAGTCCGAGTGCCATTATTCTGTATTCTTCAAATTTTTCCGGGCGGATATATTCTGCCACTTCCATATATCCTTTCCCGGGCTGAAGATATTGTCCTATGGTCAGAATTTTGCATCCTGATGCATACAAATCACTGATTGTCTGTTTGATTTCATCTTCACTTTCTCCGAGGCCTAACATGAATCCGGATTTCGTAGTTTGCCCTTTCCCTGAAACATATCTTATAACATCAAGGCTCCTTTCATATTTTGCTTTTGTACGGATAACCGGAGTAAGACGTTTTATGGTCTCGACGTTATGAGATATCACATTAGGTACTGCATCAATTATCATTTGAAGAAATTCAGGATTAGCATCAAAATCAGGAATTAACGTTTCCATAGTAATCTCTGGATTCACCTCTTTAACCCGTCTTATTGTGTCTGCCCAGATAGATGCTCCACCGTCAGGCAGATCATCACGGTCGACAGAGGTAATAACACAATGTTTAAGCCTCATTGTTTTAATCGATTCAGCCAGTCTGGCAGGTTCAAGCGGGTCAGGAGGAAGCGGCTTCCCGGTTTTTGTCGCACAGAATTTACATGCTCTTGTACAGATATCTCCAAGTATCATAAAAGTAGCAGTACCTCTGTTCCAGCATTCACCGATATTCGGACAGTTACCGCTGGTGCAGATCGTATGAAGATGATTCTCAATAACAATATGCTTAACCATTGAATAGGTCTCACCGCTGGCTCTCTGCATCTTTAGCCAGCCGGGTAATCGCCTTCTCTCCTGCATTTTAATTTTTATGATTTTGACCGAACAAAGATATAAAAAAGGTATCAAATGCTGCGGTTGTTTAAAAAGTTGAAATCCATTAACCACTAAGGTCACAAAGGCATTACACAAAGGTCACTAAGAGATTCTGAATCAAATTATCTTTGTGTTCTTTGTGGTTAAAAAAAAACTATATTTGTTAATCTTCAATTTGAATTTACAATTTATAAAATATTGTATCAAATGGCTACAAGTGAGCTTAAAGTAAACCACAACTCTCAGACAGTTATAGGCGAATTCCCAAAAGTCGGAATCCGGCCTGTGATAGACGGCAGGATGCGTGGGGTCAGAGAATCTCTTGAAGATCAGACAATAAATATGGCAAAAAATGCCGCAAAACTTATCTCATCAAATCTGAAATATCCGAATGGCAAACCGGTCGAGACAGTGATTGCAGATACCTGCATCGGCGGAGTCGCTGAAGCGGCAATGTGCGCCGAAAAATTCAGCAAGAACGGCATAGGTGTCAGCTTAACTGTTACTCCATGCTGGTGTTATGGTAGCGAAACAATTGACATGAATAGTGAAATTCCAAAAGCTATCTGGGGATTTAACGGTACAGAGAGACCGGGTGCGGTATATCTTGCTGCAGCTCTGGCTGGCCATACTATGAAGGGATTACCTGCTTTCGGGATATACGGGCATGATGTGCAGGATGCAGGTGATCAGTCAGTACCTGAAGATGTAAGTGAAAAAATTCTGCGGTTTGTAAAGGCAGGACTGGCCGTATCATTAATGAAAGGTAAATCATATCTTTCTATGGGATCAGTTTCGATGGGGATAGCCGGATCAATTGTACGTGAAGATTTTTTCCAGGAGTACCTTGGAATGCGAAATGAGTATGTTGATATGAGTGAATTCAACCGGCGGTTGAATGAGGAGATTTTTGACAAAGAAGAATTTGTAAAAGCTCTTGAGTGGACAAAGAAAAACTGCAAGGAGGGTAAAGACCTTAATAAATCTCCCAAGCCTAGAAAACAAAAGGATAACGAATGGGAAACGGTTGTTAAAATGGCACTCGTTGCCCGTGACCTGATGGTAGGTAATCCTAAGCTAAAAAAACTGGGGTTTGGCGAAGAGGCGCTTGGACATAATGCAATACTTTCTGGTTTCCAGGGACAACGGCAATGGACTGATCATATGCCAAATGGCGACTTTCTTGAAGCCATACTCTGCTCATCTTTTGACTGGAACGGTATAAGACCTCCATATCTGGTTGCTACAGAGAATGATGCAATGAATGGAGTTCCAATGCTGTTTGGATATCTTCTCACAAATACTGCACAGATGTTTTCAGATATCCGAACCTACTGGAGCCCCGAAGCAATTAAAAGAGTTACAAAGATAAAACCCGTGGGTCTGGCATCGAACGGAGTTATTCACCTTATAAACTCAGGAGCTTCTGCACTTGATTTTTCAGGCAGGCAGACAAAAAAAGGTGAGTCATGTATAAAACCATTCTGGGATATAACCGGAAAGGATGCTGCAGCTTGTCTTGAAGCAACACAATGGCCTCCTGCAAATACAGGATATTTCAGAGGTGGAGGCTTTTCGTCACAGTTTGAAACATTAGGTGTTATGCCACTGACAATATCAAGAGTTAACCTGGTCAAAGGTCTTGGTCCGGTTCTACAGCTGGCTGAGGGCTGGACGGTTGAACTTCCGGAAAAGATGAATAAGATCCTTACTGACAGGACAGATCCTACATGGCCTACAACATGGTTTACTCCAAGGCTTACAGGTAAGGGACCATTCTCGGATGTCTACTCCGTTATGTCAAACTGGGGCGCTAACCATAGCGCATCGAGCTATGGCCATATCGGCGCTGATCTGATCACACTTGCTTCAATACTGAGAATACCCGTTTGTATGCATAATGTGGAAAAGGATAAGATATTCCGGCCAAGCTCCTGGAATGCTTTCGGAATGGATAAGGAAGGATCGGATTACAGGGCATGTCAGAATTATGGAGCGCTTTATAAATAGAAAGGGAAATTGGGAGAAAGGGAGGCGTGGTAAAAAAATCGCACGGATAAACGCGAAACGCGAAACAAGAAAAACAATTTAATATATGGAAACACCTCTTGAAAACAGAAAAATAGAAATAGAACAGGAAACCCTTAAACATCTGAATACCACAAGAAAATGGGCTATGTTCCTTGCAATTATAGGTTTTATCATCCTGGGCCTGATTGTTATAATCGGCCTTATCGCGGGAACTTTTCTTACAGCTTTTAATTCCGGGGGAAAAGACCTGGGAATTCCTGAATCACTTATGTTTGTGCCTATTCTGCTCCTGGCAGTAATTTATTTTTTCCCGGTACTATTCCTGTTCCGTTTTTCAAAGCACACTTCACATGCAGTACAAACGCTGGATAAACTGGAATTTCATAAAGCAATAAAGAATCTAAAATCATGTTTTGTCTATATCGGGGTCCTGATAATAATTATTCTTTCACTTTATATAGTCGTACTGATTGTTGCAGGATCTTCAATGGCTTTTTTAAAAGGACTCTGATAATCAGATAGCTACTTAAGCAGTGATTCCTGTTTTAATGGATAAATATAGACAGGATATCTTTAATTCAATCTAGATTAACTCTTTGCAAATGCCAAAAGGTGATACTGTAATTGTTTTCGACTGTGGTGCAACAAACATAAGAGTTATAGCTATCAACAGTAAAGGTGAGATTCTGGCCTCAGAATCACTTCCTAACAACACACAGCCAGATCCGGGTTATCCTCAGTACAGGATTTGGGATATAAAAGAGATCTGGGATAAAATGTGCATGGCATCACATAAAGTTGTCAGTCAGATTGATGTTAACCATATTGCCGGCATTACCGTAACTACATTCGGTGTTGACGGAACTCTCTTTGATAAATCAGGAAAAATGCTCTACCCGGTAATATCATGGCAGTGTGAACGGACGAATCCAATAATGAGCAATATAGATAAATACTTACCTCTTAATGATTTATATTACGAAAGCGGCATTCTCCCTTTCTCATTCAATACTATAAATAAACTCATATGGCTTGTCGAACAAAAGCCTGAAATAGTTGAAAAGAGCTCCTCTTTTCTCTTTATGCCGTCAATATTCATATTCCTACTGACAGGAGAAATGGTTAACGATACAACCATGGCCAGTACCTCAATGTTGACCAATCTCAGGACAAGAGGTTTCTCCGAAAATATCATAGGTAAAATCAAATTCCCTTTTGAAAAAATTGTGTCTCCCGTTGAAGCTGGCACAGTTATCGGAAAGATAAATACTAAAGCTTCAGCAGAGACAGCTCTTCCGACAGGAACTCCGGTAGTGGCAACAGGCCATGACACTCAATTTGCAATTTTCGGATCGGGCGCTGAAATAAACCAACCTGTTCTCAGCTCAGGTACCTGGGAAATCCTGATGGTGCGATCAGAAGAATTCATGTCAGGTAAAGAGCAGCTCGATCAGGGAATAACAACTGAACTTGATTCCAGGCCTGGTTTGTATAATATAGGTAACCAATGGATTGCATCAGGAATTCTTGAGTGGGCCAGACGAAATTTGTACAATGAAATTAAGAATAATGTATATGACGTTATGATATCTGCAGCTGAACGGATACCATCAGGTTGTAATGGGGTAAAAGTAATTCCAGATTTTTACAATGAGATGAAGGGTAAACCCGGGGGACAGATCCTCGGCCTTACTATGGCATCAACCCGTGACGAAATATTCCGTGCAATACTTGAGGCACTATCTGCCAGACTCGCCGATGCAAAGAGAGCTCTTGAAAATGCAGGAGGATTTAAAACAGAAAGTATCCTTTGTGTTGGCGGTGGATCAAAAAACAGGCTCTGGAACCAGTTAAGAGCTGACTACTCAGGTGTTCCGCTTAAAACTATCGGTCAGAAAGAGACAACAGTACTTGGAGCATCATTGTTCGTCCAGGCAGCATGCGGTAATGCGGCATCTCCGGAAGAGGCAAGAGAAGCTATTAATTACAAAACAGAGATAATTGAACCAGCATAATAATTAAGATATGGAAACAGCCTACTTCAATGGAAAATTTATCCCAAAAGAGGAAATTAGGATCAGTCCTGATGACAGAGGATTTCTCTTTGCCGATGGCATTTATGAAGTGATAAGATGGTATGAAGGATTTTTTTATGACATGAGCAGTCATGTGACAAGGCTTAAAAGAAGTCTCAGAGAGCTGAGAATTAACTGGCCTGATGCAGATTTATTCCCATCCTTTGCCTTTGATCTTATAAAGCTTAATAATCTCGAAAACCAACCGGCAATGGTATATCTCCAGGTAACAAGAGGCGCCGCCAGGCGCACGCATTCTTTCCCATCACCTGAAGTTCCTCCTACAGCCTATGCCTATGCCTGGGGGTTTATACCCGACAGTAAATCAAATGAAACCGGCATCAAAGTCATGTTAAAAGACGATATAAGGTGGGGCAGATGCGATATTAAGTCCGTGGCACTTCTTCCAAATACCATAAGCTTTCAGGAAGCCCGTGAAAATGGATTAAAAGAATGCATCTTTGTTCGTAACGGACTCATTACAGAAGGAACTCATTCAAATATTTTTTTCGTGATTAACGGTACACTTTTTACACATCCGGAATCGAATTATATTCTTTCCGGAATAACACGAAAAAATATTTTAAGGATTGCACAGGAGGCCGGAATTGCAATCAGGGAGGAAGCTGTACAGGAAAACAGGATCAGGTTTATCCAGGAGGCCTTTATATGTAATACTTCAGCTGAAGTTACCCCTGTAACTGAACTTGGAGGAAACACTCTAGGTGAAGGTATTCCGGGACCGGTGACCAAAATTATAAGCGCGAAATTCAATAATGAGATAAAAGCATTAAAAGGCTGAATATCTATCTGTAACAAATGCATGATTTTTTTATCTTTGCACAAATTTCCAAATCAGAATGAGCAATATGAATTTAAGCGAACAGGAGCAGATACGCAGGACATCTGTTGATGAACTCAGAAAACTTGGCATAGATCCCTACCCTGCTGCTGAATACAAAACAAACGTTTTTGCACAGGATATTCAGGATAATTACAGCCCGGAAAAAAACAATTTTCAGGAGGTTTGTCTTGCGGGACGAATGATGGGGCGAAGGATAATGGGCAATGCTTCATTTGCAGAGCTGATGGACTCTTCAGGTAGGGTACAGATATATTTCCGTCGTGATGATATTTGTCCTGGCGATGATAAAACTATGTATAATACTGTATTCAAACGTCTTCTTGATATCGGTGATATTATCGGAGTGAAAGGTCATGTATTTAAAACCCAGATGGGAGAAACAACTGTTCATGTCGATGAATTTACGGTTCTAAGCAAATCGATCCGGCCTCTTCCGATAGTAAAGGAGAAAGATGGAGTTTTATTTGATGCAGTTACTGACCCGGAAATGCGCTATCGTCAGCGTTATGTGGACCTTATTGTTAATCCTCAGGTACGCGATGTGTTCAGAAAAAGGACCCAGATCATTCATTCAATGCGCGAACTGTTTGACTCAAAGGGTTATCTTGAAGTGGAAACTCCAATTCTTCAACCTATTCCGGGAGGTGCAGCAGCCAGACCTTTTATTACTCATCATAATACTCTCGACATGCCTCTCTATCTGAGGATTGCAAATGAGCTTTACCTTAAGCGTCTGATTGTAGGCGGTTTCGAAGGAGTATATGAGTTCGCCAAGGATTTCCGTAACGAAGGGATGGACCGTACTCATAATCCTGAGTTCACTGTAATGGAGATCTATGTTGCCTATAAAGATTATAACTGGATGATGACATTCACTGAAGAGATAGTAAAAAAAGCTGCTCTTGATCTCCATGGTAAAACTGAAATTTTGTTTGGAGATAAACTCATTAATCTTAATCCCCCGTTTAAAAGGATCAGCATGACTGACGCTATAAAGGAAAATACAGGGATTGATATATCGGCGCTGGATGAAGCCGCACTAAGGGAAGTCTGTAATAAACTTGATGTTCCAATTACAGAATCTATGGGAAAAGGGAAACTTATAGACGAGTTGTTCGGAGCCAAATGTGAACATAATTATATACAGCCCACCTTTATAATCGACTATCCGACCGAAACATCGCCGCTTACAAAGATGCATCGTAGCAAACCAGGGGTTACAGAACGGTTTGAACTTATGATTAATGGGAAAGAGATTGCTAATGCCTATTCCGAATTAAATGATCCGATCGATCAGATGGAAAGGTTCCAGGACCAGCTCAGGTTATCCGAAAAGGGAGATGATGAAGCAATGTTCATCGATCTTGATTTTATAAGAGCTCTTGAATATGGAATGCCTCCTACTTCAGGTATGGGGATGGGAATTGACAGGCTGACAATGCTTCTTACTAATCAACCATCGATTCAGGATGTTTTGCTTTTTCCTCAGATGAAGCCGGAAAAGAAATCGACTTCCGATCCAGAAGAAAAATATACTGAAAAAGGAATACCTGCAGAATGGGTAGAACCTCTGAAAAAACTCGGATTTACAACTTTGGCCAAGCTTAAGGAGGTAGAAAAAGCCGGGAAACTTGCAAATGATCTGAATGGGTATAATAAAAAGAACAAGTTGGGTTTGTCAGGGTTGAGTCCTGAAGCCGTTGAAAACTGGTTAAAATAAAATATAATGTTAAATCTGCTGAAGCATCCTCTGCTTACACATAAGCTTGCTCTTTTACGGCGTAAGGAAACCGATACTAAAGATTTCCGCGAAACACTCGAAGAGATTGCTGGACTTATGGCATATGAGATAACTCGCGATCTCCCTGTCAGAGACATTACAATTGAAACCCCGATTGGAAAATGTAACACACAGGAACTGGCAATAGATGTTGTTCTTGTACCAATTTTAAGGGCAGGTTTAGGAATGGTTGACGGAATATCTAACCTTATCCCAACAGCAAGAATAGGCCACATTGGCATGTACCGTGATCATGTTACTCTTAAACCAATGACTTACTATTCCAAATTCCCCGATAACCTTCCGGAAGCTGTGGTAATGGTTCTCGATCCTATGCTTGCCACAGGAGGAAGTTCAACCGATGCAATACAGGTACTGAAAGACCATGGGGCAAAAACCATAAAACTTGTTTGCGTCGTGGGAGCACCACAGGGAGTTGAACGGATTATGAAAGATCATCCTGACGTTCAGATATATCTTGCGGGGCTTGATGAGAAGCTCAATGAAAACGGATACATTGTCCCGGGTCTTGGAGATGCAGGTGACAGGCTTTTCGGAACAAAGTAGAACTATTTCAGGTTATCAAGTGCATTTTTAATATAAACATCATTTAATTCACAGTAGCCTGAACTTGCGACGGCAACCTGCCCGGTTGTGAGAATATAATTCAGAAACTCTAAAACAGCAGGATCAGTAGGTTTACCAATTGAACCGAGAGTAAGTTCCCGTGTAAGATTCTTTGGATAATAGCCGAGCCATAAACCGCGGTGAGCTTTCTTAATATTGCTGAAAGGCACCTCTTTTCTGTCGATGGTTTTATTAAAATCAAGGTCAATAGGCATTACCTGAATATCTTTTATTCTGTCTCCTGTTATTGAATCAAATGCATAAGAGAAGTTGCAGTAACCAATAGCCAGCTGATTACCCTGTATTCTCTTTATCATTTCATCATCACCAACAACCTTTATTCCTCTCAGGTCTGTACTCTCCTTCCATAAAAAATTTGCCCATACTACAGCAGCTCCGGATTCATCGGCTCTGGTAAAGACAATGGCTTTTTCTTTTGAGGTTGTATCGAGAAGTTCACCCCATGTCATAGATTCGTTTCCTGTAAACAGTTTTATCAGTTTTTGGGGATTAATACCGTGTTCAAGTATCCTTTTGATATATGGATTCCTTTGATTAACAATAGGTGCCACACCTTCCTTAGCTACAGGTATAACCCATATTCCTTCTGTCTGTTCTTCATCAGTCAGAGGTCTGGATATCATTGCCAACTGGTTCTTTTTAGCCTGCAGATCTTCAATTCCCTGCCCGGTTCCACCCTTTGTAACAACAATTTTAAGTGAAGGATGTATCTTCATAAAGTCATCACTCCATTTCCTTACCAATGGATAAAGAGCATAAGCCCCGGTTATAGAAATACTTCCCGATATTTCACTTTTTGATTCTGAAGGCAATTTAATTTGGTTTTGTTCTGATTTCCCTGGTTTGCAACCAAATAACGTTACCAAACACAAAGGCAATATTATTGTTTTATCAAAGCTCATTTTTTTTTAAAGTTACATAAAATACGAACATTGAGTAATACAAAATTGTTAGGAATTATATGCTATTCAACAAATCCTATCTAAAAAAAATTTAAATTTCGACAGATATTTTTAAATGCATACTGATCCTGTTATAGAGGTAAAAAATGTCTGGAAATCCTTCAAAACTGTCCAGGCAGTAAAAGGCATTGATCTTTATATACCTAAAGGTCAATTTGTTGCGCTTCTAGGCCCAAATGGAGCCGGGAAAACAACTCTTGTCGAGATGATTGAAGGGATTCAAAAACCTGACAAAGGTGAAATTACCATAATGGGGAAAAAATGGAAGGGAAACGAAGATGAGCTTCACAGGATCATAGGGCTCTCCCTCCAGGAAACCAGGTTTATTGATAAACTCCGGGTTTCTGAAACATTACTGCTTTTTGCCGGATTTTTTAACCTTGGGAAAGAACGTGTTAATGAAATTATTGACATTGTCGGACTTGACGATAAGAGAAAATCTTATGTGGTTAATCTTTCAGGCGGACAAAGACAGAGGCTGGCAATTGGAATTGCTCTGATAAACAAACCTGCAATTCTTCTTCTGGATGAGCCAACAACAGGACTGGATCCGAATGCCAGAAGAGAAATATGGGAAATACTGCGAAGTCTAAAGGAGAAATCTGAAACATCAATGATTCTCACTACGCATTACATGGAGGAGGCAGAAAACCTTTGCGACTATATAGTTATAATGGATAACGGAGTTATCCTGAAGGAAGGGACATTGCATCAATTGCTTGAAGATGAAACAAATGAAAAAGTACTTGAATTCACAGCAGAGTCCATTCTTGCACATGAAGATATCCATTGTTCGGGATTACCATTCGAAATTCACAGAGGAGAGACAAGGTCAAAAGGATTTATTACATTAACAAATTTTGAGACAGAACTGCCTGCTTTTATGACATACCTTAAATCGAGGAACATAGTTCTTAAACATATGGAATTCCATCATAAAACACTTGATGATCTGTTTGTTTCACTAACGGGAAGGAAGATTGATGAATAGATGGTTAGGTTTAAAACAGCTGTGGCTGCTAATAATTGCTCTTTTCAGGGAAATAATCCGTGAACCCGGAGTACTTTTCTGGGGGATCCTTTTCCCAATTCTGATGTCACTCGGATTGGGACTCGCGTTTACAAAAAAAAATGATGTTACCAGGAAAGTTGCTGTTATAAACAAAGTTGACAGATTATCTGACCCATCAGCCAATTCTATTCTTACCGGCTTTCTGGAAAAGAGTTGTGAAAAGAATCCTTCTGGAATTAAGGAATCATGGATATGGAAATACACCATAAAAGATGCAAAACTTGGAAACTCCATTTTTCTGATTTATGATATGAAATGGGATGAAGCTATGACGCTTCTTAAAAGAGGAACTATTAATGTTCTCATTGTCGGGTTAAACAACTCTGTCGAATACCATTTCGATCCCATGAATCCTGATGCCCAACTGACTTTTCTTAAACTCAGCAGTGTAGTAGGCAAAGGAGAAGTTCAACCTGTTCAAAGCAACTCGGAAATTAAGCCACTGACAGTCAAGGGAACCCGGTATATAGATTTCCTGGTTCCGGGTCTGATGACAATGGGGATTATGATGTCGAGTATGTGGGGGATAAGCTATGGGATAATTGAAAAGAGATCAAAAAAGTTGTTACGCCGGCTTGTTGCTACACCGATGAGAAAGTCGTATTTCCTCATGGCACTTATTACTGTAAGGATAATAATGAATTTCATTGAATCTGGCGCTCTTTTCATTTTTGCCCTGCTCGCATTTAAAATGACAATCCAGGGCAATATCTCAGCTCTCATTTTAATATTTCTTGCGGGTAATATCGCTTTTGCAGGGCTGGCAATTCTGATCTCGTCACACACTTCAAATACTGAAGTAGGAAACGGCCTGATTAATTTTGTTGTAATGCCAATGATGATACTCTCAGGAATATTTTTCAGCTATCAGAATTTTCCTGAATGGAGTCTGCCGGTAATCAGAAAGCTTCCTTTAACGATTCTGACTGACGGTGCAAGAAGTATCTTCAATGAAGGTGCAGGTTATCGTGAAGTGGCATTACCAATCATTATTCTGACTGCTATTGGAGCACTCTTTTTCACCATCGGGTTGAAGATATTCAAGTGGCATTAAAATTAAGGTTGAGGTTAAGGTTAAGGTTAAAATTAGGTTTGAGGTCAAGTGTTAAGGCTTGATTTTCTTCTGCCGTTGAGCTTTTATGCAGTTATGCCTTTGTGCCTTATATCACCTATCGCCAAAAACACATATTACATTTTTCTGATTCTGATGCAACAAATCATTTTTCTTCCTGTCTTTATTCCGGATTTGAGTTTTAAAAAACTAATAAAATGAAGTATGAAAAACCTTAGATCATTAACAATTGCTATCATCGTCCTCAGCACAACCTCCTGCATTCAGATCCAGGGACAGCACTGGAAAATAATAGAAGGAAACAGAAAGGTGGTCACAAGAGAAAGGAATACTGATTCATTTACCGGTGTAAAAGTAAGTTCCGGTATTGACGTTTATCTGAAACAGGGTAATAATGAAGCAGTTTCCGTAGAAGCAGATGAGAATCTGCAGGAATATATTCTAACGGAAGTAAGAAATGGGGTTCTTAATGTTTACACCGAATATAGTATCCGCGACGCAGAAAGAAAGAGAGTTTATGTCACTATGAAAGAAGTAAAATCTGTGACCACATCAAGTGCTGGTGATGTTTATGGTGAGTCCCAGATAAACAGCGATAAACTCGAATTATCAGCAAGCAGTGCAGGCGATATCAAGCTTGATGTAAAAGCAAATAAAGTAGATGTTGATATCAGCAGTTCAGGTGATATTACACTTACAGGTGAAACTGACATGCTCAGAGCAGATCTTAGCAGCGCAGGCGATCTGAAAGCTTATGATTTTAAGACCAGGGAAGCAGATATTTCTGTTTCAAGCGCCGGAGATGCTGATGTTAATGTTTCGGAAAGAATAACAGCAAGAGCTTCCAGTGCGGGAGATATCAATTATAAGGGCGATCCCAAATACGTAGATGCTCATTCATCAAGTGCAGGGGGTATTCATAGAAGATAATTTCAAATCTATATATTTTCCGATATTATTAAAAGCCGACGGATTTCTTCCGCCGGCTTTTTTCTTACCTTTGTAGTCTTATTAGAGGAAAATGAAAAATGTTTTATCTTCTCACTTTTTAACCCCCTTCCCAACCTTCCCCCAGAGGGGAAGGAGTCATTTCCCCCTTGGGGGAAACTTGAAAGGGGGTAAGTCGCTTACTATAAATAATTATTTGCATTGAAAAGCTAATTGAAATGAAGGAAAATTTAAACATCAATCTGAAAAACACCAGTAAATTTATCTCATTTGAGGAGATAGTTGCCCATGCACAACAGTCTGTACGACACCTCGATACTCTCAATAACGGGACTGGTGCCGGAAATGATTTCCTAGGCTGGCTATCGCTTCCCGATGACATACTACCTCAACTTGAAAAGATAGAAAAAACTGCCCGACATCTCAGGTCGGTTTCTGATACCACTGTTGTCATCGGAATCGGAGGATCATACCTTGGAGCCAGAGCTGTTATTGAAGCCCTCTCCCATTCCTTTTCCCCGTTTTTAAAGACTAAACATCATGATGTGATCTTTGCCGGGCAGAATATCAGTGAGGATTATCTGGCGGAACTCCTTGAATTACTTGATGGAAGAAACTATTCAATAGTTGTGATCTCAAAATCCGGGACTACCACTGAACCGGCCATAGCATTCAGAATTCTTAAGGATCATCTGGAAAGAAAAGTAGGGAAACTGGAGGCAGCTCAAAGAATTATCGGTATTACAGATGCAAAAAAAGGTGCACTCAGGTCGTTGGCTGAAACTAATGGCTATGAAACATTTATTATACCTGATAATATTGGAGGAAGGTATTCTGTCCTCACACCTGTGGGACTTCTGCCGATAGCCATCTGCGGATTCGATATCAGGATGCTGGTGAAAGGAGCCAAATCAATGGAAGAGCTAACCAGAAACAATAAACATGCAGAAACCAATCCTTCTCTACTTTATGCTTCAGCAAGGAATCTTCTGCTTCAGAACAATAAACCTATTGAAATAATTGTTGGTTTTACACCTAAACTGCATTTCTTCTCCGAGTGGTGGAAACAACTTTACGGGGAGAGTGAAGGAAAAGATGGCAAAGGTATTTTTCCTGCATCTGTTGATCTGACAACTGATCTTCATTCGATGGGTCAATATATTCAGGATGGACAGAGAATCCTATTCGAAACAATGATCTCTGTGAAAAATCCTGTTAAAAAGCTCACTATTCCGCTTGAAAAAGATGACTCTGATCAGTTGAATTATATGGCAGGAAAAAGACTTTCAGAAGTAAATCATAGCGCTGAATCAGGCACCACTCTTGCTCACAATGACGGTAATGTTCCAATAATCAGCATTACGATACCGGCACTTGATGAATTTTATATCGGACAGATGATCTATTTCTTTGAAATGGCCTGCGCAATAAGCGGATATATTCTTGATGTAAATCCATTCGACCAGCCGGGTGTGGAAGCTTACAAGAAAAATATGTTCGCACTCCTTAATAAACCAGGCTTTGAGGAGGCTGGTAAAAAATTAAGAGAAAGATTATAATAAAAAGGTTCCCGCTGATCTCGCAGATACAAATCTGAAAATCTGCGTCAATCTGCAGAATCTGTGGGAAAAAGAAAAGGAGGCATTGGACCTCCTTTTTTGTATTATAAATGAGCTAACAGCTATTTAAGTTTATGTTTCTTAACAAACTCATCAATCACTTCTAAAAGATTAGGATCGCCAATCTCCTGGAGATCATAATATACCCTTGTATTAGGTTTTTTAATTTTGATGATCCTGTTCAGATCTATTGGTGTGGCTATAATAACACTGTCACAATCAGTATTGTTGATAGTAGTTTCAAGGTCTTTTAATTGTTGATCGCCATAACCCATGGCAGGAAGAAGGGTTCCGATATTCGGATATAGTCTGAATGTTTCGCTCAGTTTGCCAACAGTAAAAGGTCGTGGGTCAACAAGTTCTGCAGCACCGAATTTCCGTGCTGCAACAACTCCCGCACCAAGCTTCATTTCGCCATGCGTCAGGGTCGGACCATCTTCCACGACAAGCACTCTTTTCCCTTTGATCAAAGAGGAATCGTCTACTTTTATCGGTGAAGCTCCATCAATAACAATTGCTTTCGGATTGACTTTATCAATGCTCTCCCTAACTATCTGTATTGCTTCAGGGCCTGCGCTATCCATTTTATTTATTACAACAACATCGGCAATACGCAGCGTAACTTCTCCCGGGTAATACTTTAGTTCGTGTCCGGCCCGGTGAGGGTCTGTAACCGTTATCATCAGGTCGGGTTTATAGAATGGGAAATCATTATTTCCTCCATCCCAGAGAATTACATCACAACCTGCAGGATCATTTTCAGCTGCCCGAAGGATTGCTTCATAATCAACTCCGGCATAAATGACATTTCCTCTGACCACATGCGGTTCATATTCTTCCATTTCCTCCACCGTACATTTATGCTTTTCAAGATCTTTAACAACAGCAAAACGCTGTACTTTCTGAGCATTAAGATCACCATAAGGCATCGGATGGCGTATTGCAACCACCTTCAAACCTTTTTCCATAAGAAGCTCTATTACTTTCCTGGATGTCTGACTTTTACCACATCCGGTACGGATAGCACCAACAGCTATAAGAGGCTTTGTACTTTTTATCATAGTATCAGCGGGTCCGAGCAAAATAAAATTGGCTCCTGCAGCATTTACTATTGCACTCACTGACATTACTTTCTGGTAGGTAACATCGCTATATGAAAAAACACAATCATTAACTTTATATTTCTTAATAAGATCCGGAAGATTTTGTTCGGCAAATATCGGGATCCCTTCAGGATATAATTTGCCGGCAAGCTCTTTAGGATATTTTCTCCCATCAATATCGGGTATCTGAGCCGCAGTAAAGGCAACAACATTATAGTATTCATTATCTCTGAAGCAAGTATTGAAATTATGGAAATCGCGACCTGCTGCACCAATTATGATGACTTTTTTCTTAGTCATAAATCCTCCTTAGTTTATTAAAAATTTATTTGCCGGAAATGAATTTTCATTTTAAAATGAACCAACAAATGTATAATTTGCATACTGAAATTCCGAGCATTTTATGGTATTTTTTTAAATGCCGTTTCTATGCTTTAATTTCCTGAATAATAATCTGTTAACACTATATTAGGGGTGTCTCGAAAACATGTTAAAGAAAATGTTTTCAATAAAAGGAGGTATATGGCAAATTCTTTGTACTATTATAACATATTATGAATGTGCTGGCTCACATATATCTTTCAGGTGATTCTGATAAAATAATTATTGGCAATTACATAGGTGATTACGTAAAAGGACGCGATTACCTGAAGTACCCCGAACTCATCAGAAAAGGTATAATTTTGCACCGCCACATAGATGGATTCACCGACCAGCATCCTGTTGTTCACCGGAGCAAAATATTTTTTACAAGGAAATATCATAAGTATTCAGGTGTCATAACGGATATAATATATGATCACTTTCTTACCAGGGAGTGGGATTTTTTTTCCAGAAGGCCACTTGAAAGTGTCACCTATAATTTTTACAGGGCACTGGTTAACAATTACGATATTATGCCCGAGAATGTCAGGGAAATGATGCCTTTCTTTATTATAAACAACTGGATAGAATCGTACCAGACTTTAAGTGGAATCCGTCATGTTTTAAATACACTGAGCAAGCGCTCAACCCTTCCGAACGAAACCAGGTTTGCTATGCATGCCCTTAAAAAGAATTATTATTCCCTTCAGGATGATTTCATGGAGTTTTTTCCACAACTTATTGATTACGTGGAGAAAGATTTTGGAATTGAAATCTCACACAGAATAACAATACCATTCTGATCATACCAGGTACTCGGTACGGCTTGCATCAAGTCTCAGGAAAATAAATAAAAGAATTGTAAAACCCCATAAAGAACTGCCCCCATAGCTTAAAAACGGTAACGGTATCCCTATAACCGGTACCAGACCGATTGCCATTCCTATATTCAAAAAAATATGAATAAAAAGGATTGAAGCAACACAGTATCCATATATTCTTGCAAATTCAGATCGCTGTCGTTCAGCCAGTGAGATCACCCTGAGAAGGAGAAACAAATAGATTCCGATTACAACACCTGACCCCAGAAAACCCCATTCTTCACCAACGGTACAGAAAATGAAATCTGAACTTTGTTTTGGAACAAACTTAAACTTGGTTTGAGTTCCCTGTAAGAAGCCTTTCCCGGCAAAACCTCCTGACCCGATAGATATTATAGACTGGTTTACATTATAGCCGGTTCCATGCAAATCTGACTTAAAACCCAGAAGGATATTAACCCTGTCCTTCTGATGTTTTGGAAGAATATTATTAAAGGCGTAATTAAATCCATTTACGAACAGGATGCTTCCCAAAAGAAATGCGTATATTATTAAAAGAGAAGCTGCTCTTTTATTATAAATATAAATAGCATAAGTGGCACCTGAAAGTATGAGCGAAATCAGGATGATAAGCTCATTTCCAATAGATTGTATAATATAATGGTCAAGCATATATACAATTCCAGCTATAATAAGAAAGGTTCCGGTCCCGAAAATTACTAATTTCCATTTTCGGGTTATAAACCAAACAAGAATCACTGCAACAAGTACTAAGATCAGAGTCAGATAAACTATATTGGTAAGGAGTGTAAGGAAAAATAGCAAAATCATCAATAGCCCTGATACAAATATATATGGACTCATTCCTTCACGGAAGAGTACGATAAATAAAGAGAAATATACAATTGCTGAGCCTGTATCAGGTTGAAGCATAATAAGCATAGCTGGAAACAGAATTATTGCTATCGCCGGAATTAATACCTGAAGTCTGGTCAGATCCTGTCTCTTTGTATTCAGGTAGGCTGCAAGTGCCAGCGCTGTACTGAATTTTGCCAATTCTGATGGTTGCAGACTTATTGCCCCGAACTCAAACCATGATCTTGCTCCGTTTATCTCTTTTCCAAATATTACAACAAGAATCAAAAGCAACATACTTGCCCCATAAATAAACCATGCGAAAAAGAAATAAAACCTGTTATCGATAATTATTATAAAGATTGCCAGAATAATTGAAGCAATTATCCATAGGAATTGTTTCCCATAGCGTTGTGAAAAGTCGAGTAACCCGGCATGTTCATCATTAAAAACGGCAGCATAAATATTGATCCAGCCCATTAGAATAAGGAGCAGGAACAAGACTATGGAGGTCTTATCAATTCTTGCCAATATATTGCTGCTTCGTGTCACTAATGCATCAGATTAAGGTTAAGCATTGTTTGTTCCCGGGCTTTGTTTGTCACCTGCCCAGTAAGATATTTTTCAATCATAAGAGCGGCAATTGGAGCGGCATAGGTAGCACCAAATCCGGCATTCTCAACTACAACCATAATAGCAATCTTAGGATTATCTTTAGGAGCAAAAGCTATGAAAACAGAATGATTTTTACCATGCGGGTTTTGTGCTGTACCGGTCTTCCCACAAACAATTATATCTTTCAAAGCAGCAATACCTGCAGTTTTATCAGATTCTCCGTTAACTGCAGCATCCATTCCTTTGATGATTTCTTCAAAATTAGTGGAATCAACAGCAATCTTGTGTTTTACGCTGAACTGAGGCTCACCGGTCCCCGTATTTCCTATTGATTTAATTATATGAGGTGTGTAATAATAGCCTCTGTTAGCTATGGCTGAAGTCATATTTGCCATCTGCAGCGGAGTCACCAATATCTCACCCTGACCTATCCCCATAGAAAGAATTGTAGTAGCCTTCCATCTGTGTTCACCATAAAATTTATCGAAATAAGTTCTGGCAGGAATAAAGCCTGGCAGCTCATTTACAAAATCCGTTCCCATTTTTGTTCCAAAACTGAAATCTGTCAGATAGCCTTTCCATCGATCAAAGGCATCTGAGAGAGTATTGTATTTTGGATTTTCCAATATTTTCCTGTAAGCCTGGCTGAAATAGGCATTGCATGAGATCGCTATTGCTTCCGATAGCTTCAGTGGTGAACGGTGTGGATGACATCTGATAAAAAGATATCCATTGTGGCAACTAAAAAGTGTTGCAGGTGTAATCACCCCTTCCTGAAGAGCTATGAGCCCATTAATAGGTTTAAAAGTGGAGCCTGGAGGATAATACGCCATAAGAGCCCTGTTGAACAATGGTTTTAGGGTATCAGCAGAGAGAATGGAATAGTTATCTGATCTTATCCTTCCAACAAGCAGCGCAGGATCATAATTAGGTGTTGAAACAAGCGTAAGAACCTCCCCGGTCTTTGGCTCAATAGCAACTATACTTCCTCGCTTGTTCTTCATCAGCTGCTCTCCATACTCCTGGAGATCAAGATCTATTGACGACACAATATTCGTTCCCTGAACTGCAAGTGTATCCTTTCTTCCCTCTGCAAAAGAGCCTTTTATCCTGCTATAAACATCAACCAGAAAAATTTTTACTCCTCGTCTGCCCCTAAGAACTTTTTCGTACGCCTCCTCTACTCCACTCTTCCCGATATAATCTCCCGGTTTATAATATGGATCTTTCTTTGTTACTACGTCGTCAACCTCACTTACATAGCCAAGGATATGAGCAGCAACAGGTTTCGCATACTTCCTGAGAGTACGTGGCTGAACATAGAACCCCGGGTAAGAAAACATCTTTTCCTGAAATCTTGCGTATGTTTCATCGGAAACCTGCTTAAGGAATACAGACGGGGCGCGCCTGGAATAATTTATGGCAGCTTTGAGTTGTTTTCTGAATAGTTCTCCTGAAATTCCTAACAAGTCGCAAAATCCGGTTGTGTCAAATGCGGTCGTTTGAGCAGGGATAACCATCAGATCGTAGGCAGCCTGATTGAAGACCACCAGTTTCCCGTTCCTGTCATAAATCAGCCCGCGGGCAGGATATTGTGTAACATATCTCAGAACATTATTATCAGCTGATATTCTGTATGAATTTTTTATAACCTGAATAATAAACAACCTCACTAATAAGCCAAGTATAGCAAGCACAATGAGTGTCATAATAACATATTTCCTGTTAATGAATGAATCTTTCATAATGCCCGATCAATTACTTTCCTCTCCTGTAAAATTCAATCAAAAGAATAAACGTCATGGAAAA
>Ga0182011_10001026_pt1 | contig 24425 bp, 23 predicted proteins | sample 711E1DmetaG_FD_120481 | JGI IMG/M metagenome (GOLD analysis project Ga0182011, IMG submission 120481) | Permafrost microbial communities from Stordalen Mire, Sweden - 711E1D metaG | ecosystem: Environmental > Terrestrial > Soil > Wetlands > Permafrost | place: Sweden: Stordalen | collected...
TAAAGCCCAGGCTATCGATCCTGGCATATGTTGCCAGTGATCCAATAAGGCCGATGTTAGGACCTTCAGGAGTCTCAATAGGGCAAATCTTACCGTAATGCGAATGGTGCACGTCACGCACGTCGAATCCGGCTCTCTCACGAGACAGACCTCCGGGACCCATAGCAGACAGCCTTCGTTTGTGGGTAAGCTCGGCCAGAGGATTGGTCTGATCCATAAACTGTGAAAGCTGAGAACCGCCGAAGAACTCCCTCATCGAGGCAATGATCGGCCTGTTATTAATCAGGTTAGCCGGTGTAGGATCATCACTTTGAAGGCTCATCCTCTCTTTAATAGTCCTCTCCAGTCTGATAAGCCCAACCCTGAACTGGTTCTGTATTAAATGACCCGTTGTCCTCACCCTGCGATTGCCCAAATGATCGATATCATCCGGAGCCAGCTTCTCATTGTTGATCTGAATGATCTTGCGGATTATTTCCACCATATCCCGCGGCTTTAGAGCACGGGAGGTAACATGATAACCACGCTCCTCATATTCCAGCCTCTTATTCAGCTTGAACCGGCCTATACGCCCGAGGTCATACCTGCGCGGGTGGAAAAACATGTTGATGATCAAGCTTTTGGCGCTCTCGCCATCGGGCGGTTCACCCGGGCGCAGCTTTTTATAAATATCTATCAAGGACTCTTTTTTAGTCCTGATAGAATCCGGCTCTTTATCGATTGTTGAACTAATATACTGATGCTCGGGGTTATCGTCATCCTCTTTGAAAAGATCGATCAGGTCCTGGTCGGAATTAATAACCAGGGCATCTTCGGCATCGCCCTCTCCGCTGATAGCGCGCAGTAACGTAGTGACAGCTATCTTTCTTCTTCCGTCGATCTTCGCCCAGATAACATCTTTATTAGATGTTTCAAACTCCAGCCATGCCCCATGCTCAGGAATGAGTTTGGCATAGCACAATTTCCGCCCGCTCTCTTCCGGGGGAAAAGTAAAATATGCGCCCGGTGACCGGATTAGCTGGTTAACCACAACGCGCTCGGCTCCGCTGATAATGAACGTACCGTTCCCTGTCATCAAAGGTATCTCTCCCAGAAATACCTCTTGTTCCTTTATCTCTCCGGTCTCCTTAATCAGCAGACTGGCACGAACATAAAGGTTGGACTGATAAGTCATGTCCCTCTGGCGGCATTCGGCAACGTCATGCGCCGGGGTCCGGAATTCATACCCGTTAAATGAAAGCTCCATTTTGCCGCCGGTGAAATCTTTGATGGGGGATACTTCCTGCAGCAGTTCCTTAATTCCTTCCTCCATAAACCATTTAAAGGAATCAAGCTGCACTTGGATAAGATTGGGTATCTCAAGTACCTGTGGCAGACGGGCATAATTCTTGCTTTTGACAACAGGCAGGTTATTACCTTCCATAGCTGTAGAAATGGACATCTTCTCTCCTGTCTATGTAATTTATAGGTCTGTTATGAACTGGCTGGTAAATTAAATACAAATTAAATACAAAATGACCACGTACGGATTAATTTAAGCGGGATCTATAAATATAAATGTAATAGGTAGAATGACATAATCGCAAATTGCTAGTATAGCAATAATTGCTATTAATGTCAAACGGAACGCAGTAACGCAATATTTACGTTCCCTGCGTATCGCAGCCACCTATTCTTAAAATAATCACAAGCATATATAGTGTATAATATTCCGGTAGCTATTCCAAGCCGAAAGCTTTAGTTCTGTAAAAATAATTTGAACTGTTTCCATCACCCACACGACTGTGGTGACGATTAAAAATGGCAAGGCGATAGTATTCGACTTGATAAAATACGACATGAAGAGCAAATCCTAAATGTGGCAGACCACCGGTCAGAACCGGATCATCAATTTTCTAAAAGACTCAATTACCCGCGGCTCTTTAGCACATGCATACCTTTTCGCAGGACCTCCCCATATTGGGAAGATGACGCTTGCCATCGACCTTGCCAGGACTTTGAATTGCCCTGATCCTATTCCCCCGTGCGGGACCTGTCACACATGTCAACGGATTGCTGAAGGTAAATACCCTGACGTTATTATCATCAATAAAAATTCCGGACGTGATGTAAAGGACAAAAGGAAAACCACAGAAATAAGCATAGATACGATCAGGGATTTTCTGCAAAAAGGCTCCAGCTTACCTCCATATGAGGGCAAATTTAAAATTTTCATCATCGAAGATGCCGACTTAATGTCGGTAGAGGCAGCCAATTGCCTGCTTAAAATCCTTGAAGAGCCCCCGCAACACGTTGTGATCATACTCCTCACTTCTGAGGAAAAGTTATTACTTCCGACAGTGATTTCCCGCTGTCAGAGATTCGAATTAAAGCCTGTTGCAACTGCGGAAACTGAAGCAAGGCTTTCGCAGAAAGAAGGCATCACCCCCGAAAAAATTAAATTGCTATCCAGGCTTTCAGGAGGCTGCCTCGGGTGGGCATTGTCAGCGGCAGAGGATGAAAGTTATCTCAAGGGCCGTACCTTCAGACTTGATGAATTCTCCTCGCTAATCACACGTAATTGGGATGAGAGACTATCCTATATCCAGCAACTGCCTTCAGACAGGAACAACGTTGAGGAAATATTGAAACTCTGGCTATCTTATTGTCGCGATGTTATGCTGATAAAGTATAATTGTGACGGAGCGGTATCAAATTTGGACAGGATTAACGACTTGAAATCCTGGGCGAATATGCTTACCGTCTTTGAGATTAAGGAGTTTATTAACAGCTTGAACGAATCGCTTGGTTACCTTTCTTACAACGCTAACCTGCACTTGTTATTCGAAGTATTAATGTTGGACATGCCGAAAAAGGAGAAAAGGGCTGAATATATGATAAACACAGCTGGCCCGAATTAATTATGGCTATCGTAATTGGGGTTCGCTTCCAGCAAGCCGGGAAAATATATAATTTCGACACGGCCGGGCTTGATCCTAAAATTAACGATCTCGTAATAGTTGAAACCAACCGTGGCATAGAGCTGGGTAAAGTTGTTATAGCTGCCAAAGAAATGACACCGGTTGAGAACGCTGAACCTTTTAAGCCGGTCCTTCGCTTAGCAACGCCGGAGGACACCGCACAGGCACAGAACCAGAGAGAACGGGCACTGAAAGCGCTCACTAAAAGCAAGGAACTGATAACAAGCCTGAATCTGCCGATGAAGGCCATTTACGCACAGTACAATATTGATGGCAGCCACCTTATTGTATTCTTTTACTCTGAAAAAAGAGTTGATTTCCGTGAACTTGTCCGAAAGCTCAGTCACGAATTAAGAACGCATGTCGAACTGCGGCAGGTGGGAGCCAGGGACGAGGCAAAACTATGTGGCGGCATGGGCAAGTGCGGCTGCCAGTTATGCTGTGTTTCTTTCCTAAGTGAATTCATGCCGGTCTCAATTAAAATGGCCAAAGAGCAAGACATTGCTTTAAATCCCATGAAAACTTCCGGGTTATGCGGAAGACTGTTGTGCTGCCTTGGCTATGAGTATGAGCAATACCACCAGATGAGGGGCAAACTACCGGACGTTGGCCAGGAAATTATTACCAAGATGGGCAAAGCAAAAATAGTGGGCAGAAACATAATGAAGGCAACGCTTGTGGCCCAGTTAATATCCGGTGTGACCGTGGAGATCCCAGCCTCAGAGGCGGTGGTTGTTAATACCGGAGCCAAGTAAGAATTCAGCTACCTGGTATGCGGCAAGTATTTTTGCCATTCCTCACGGATCCGTAATACCTGATAAGGAATGTAGAAACCTATATTACCGGGTGCCTTGGGTTGCCTTAACAGCGGCATGCCGGCTTCAGCAGGAGACCTTCCCGCTTTCCTTCTGTTGCATGGGATGCAGGCGGTAACCACGTTTTCCCAGGTGTGCGCACCCTTATTTCTCCTCGGGACAACATGATCAAGAGTAAGCTCTTTGGCTTCCCTGCCACAATACTGACAGATGTATTTATCCCGGTTGAAGATTTCCAATTTGGTCATCTTGCGCGGATGGGAATGCTTGCGTATCAAGTAGATCAACCTGATAACTGAAGGTATCTCGTAATGACCCGAAGAAGCGGCAAAATAGCCGCGCCCGTTTTCTACCACCTCGGCCTTACCAATGAGCACAAGTACCACAGCCCTGCGCACTCTGCAGATATTCAGCGGCAGGTAATTCTCATTTAATACGAGTACGGGTTGATTTATTATTGTATCTAACACGTTCGCGTTAAAAGGTATTTTAACAGGAAAATTGGAAGGCCTCAAAAATCATGTGCTGTACTTTCAGGTCCTGGGCTTCGGACGGGCACGCGGCGCCCTGGTCGTTTTAAGAGCACGATAGTCAGGAGCTTTAATCTGGATATTTGTGCTGGTTTTTAAATCAGCCAGGCGTGAACTGACACTGCCATCCATGTCATCAAGCGAGAGTACCGTTGTAATTACCGTAGCCAGTTGTGCATTATAACGGTAATTAATCAGCTGATACAGCTTCTCCTGGGCCCAGGAAGTCGCCGAATGTTCCCCGAAATCGTCAAGCACAAGCACTGGGATCTTTTTTATTTTTTCGAACAAAGCATCATAAGAAACACGGCTATCAGGTCCGAAGGAAGACCGCAGATGATCAAGTAAGTCAGGGACGACAATGAAAAGTACCTCTTTGCCCGATTCCCTCAACTGGTTGGCTATGGCAGCCGCAAGGTGCGTCTTGCCGCATCCATTATAACCCTGGAAAATCAACCATCCCTGCGGTTCCGCCGAAAAGTTCCTGGCAAAATTAACGGCCATTTCTAGGGACTGTCGTTCATTGTCCTGCAAACTTAAATTAGTCTCAAAGGTTTCAAACCGCATTTTCTTTAAGAGAGGCAAGTCAAGGCTGTCAATGCTTTGCAGACTGGAAGACTGTTTTTTTAGTATCAGCACTTTACTGAATTCAGGATCATTTATATGTCCGGCATAATCGTTTTCAAATTCTTCGACCGGCATACTTGTGGTAACCAGTGTCGGCAATTTGCTATTGAAACGATGCTCCAATAGCTGGTCGAGTTTGCCTTTAGACCATGCCGTAGTAGCTGAGTAATTCAAATTGTCGAGCACTAACAGGGGGCTATCTTTGATCTGCTCAAATAACTCATCGTATTCGATTTCACTGCCCGGGCTGAAAGCAGCTCTCAAATGGTCCAGCAATTCAGCAGCCGTAATATAAAATGCGGGATGGCCATGGCTTATGCGATAGTTTGCAACTGCACACGCCAGGTGGGTCTTACCGCTACCAACCGGACCCGCTATAACCAGCCATCCCCGGGGCTCCTCTGCAAATTTGAGCGCCTCATCCAGCGTCAACTGAAACAACTTCTGAGAGACGGGCTCATTGCTGCGGCCTGTTGGAATAAGACTTTCGAATGTCAGTTTGGAGAGACTCCCCAGATTGCTGATGGCCTGGAGCCTTTGCATCCTTTTGCCATCTATCTCATTCCTGGCGCAACTGCAGGATATCAAGCGGCTATAATCAGGCTCGCCGGAAGGCAGCAGCGGGTGAATGAATTTAGTACCACGACACACGGGACAGACAGGCCTATCACCGGCATCACCGGTCTTTGCGATATTATCGTCTGACAACGTGTCCGTATTTTCCCCTGATATATTTGTCAGGGTCTCTTTCTTTCCGAGAATCTCGGACAGATTTTCCATCTTTCTTACCTTCTCTCTCCCAGCGCTTTAAAATACTATGAATATATTTCCAGTTCCTGACGTTGGCCGTCAGCGCTTCCCTGAAAGCTTCCTGTATCCATTCTGCCGGATATCTATGCTCGGCCTCCTGTAATTCCTCCACTATAATTGGGGTGAGCATCCCTATATTCTGCTCATAGAGACTACCAATATCGGAAGGTTGTTCCACTTCCGGTTCCTCTTCTTTGCGAACAGCAACATCCGGTATCTTCAGCGTCCCCTGGACTATTTTAGCTATGGTATCTTTTTCTGCCTGGTTGTTTATAAAATAGAGGTCGTCAGATTGGCCGCTCATATCTACCGGTATATGCAGCAGAATGCTATCCTGCACTGCTAACTCGAGTGCCTGTTTTATCAGGTCGCCAGTGGTCGGGGCCAAGTGATGCAATCCTTTTACCAGAACCGGGTCGCTGTTCAACTCCTTCAAACTGACAAACCTGGGATATCCCTTCCTCCTGCTAAGCAGAAAAAATACCTGCATAACCGTTTTGGCTTCTGCCAGGTTTTCGATATGAGGCAGGACCTCAGTATAGAAAATATTGGGCAACGGAGTCACTTCCGCCCTTGCAGGAAAACCCTTGAAACTAGCTTCACTCATAGCTTACCGCCCCATGCAAATCATTGTAAGATCGCGCCGACCTCAACTATCATATTTTCAAATTTGGTAGTTTCCTGGATAAACCTTAACGGGACTTCACCAGTGGGGCCATTACGGTTTTTAGCGATAATAATCTGGGCGATACCTTTAGGATAGGGAAATTCCTCTCCATAATCACGTACCCAATCCTCTTCTGTCGTATAAATCTTATCCCACCTGTGTATGAACATAACAACATCTGCATCCTGTTCAATGCTACCGCTGTCCCTGAGGTCGGACAGTTGGGGTTTGACCTGCTGCCTCTGCCCTTTTCCTGCTTGCCTGTGTTCTATATTACGGCTCAACTGTGATAGGGCCAAAACCGGCGCATCAATTTCACGTGCGAGGGCCTTGAGCGATTGGGTGATCTCAGTAATCTCCTGTACCCGGTTATCATTCCTGGAATCACCGCGTAAAAGTTGTATGTAATCGAGTACCACCAGATCGATATTGCGTCTAAGGTGAAGGCGCTTGGCTTTACTGCGGATCTCGCTAATGCGCATGTTGGGCGTATCATCAATAAATATGGAGGTGTCCGCAAGCCTGGGGATTATGTCCCTTTGCAGGAGCTTCTCCTCCAAATCAGAAAAGCGACCTTTGCGGAAGTGCTGAGATTCTATATTGGCTTCGCTGGAAAGCAACCGCTGAATTATTTCACGGCGGGACATTTCCAGGCTAAATATGGCTACACAGGCCTTCTGGCTGACAGCAGCATTGCGGGCTATATTCAAGGCAAGACTCGTTTTACCTATACTGGTTCTGGCCGCAAGAATCACCAGCTCCGAACGCTGTAAACCGCCCAAAGCATTATCTACAGCATTAAACCCTGTCCTTACGTTCTGGATATCACTTTCGTAAGTGGTTTTACCGGCTTCTTCAAAGTATGTGTTTAACGCATCCTGAATGGGAACAAACTCACCTCGTCCCTGCTTATTCCTCAATTTAAAGATGATGTCTTCAGATTTAGTGAGGGCTAGATCAACGTCAGGATCAGCTTTATAACCGATGGACTCAATCTGACCGGCAGCGCTTATAAGACGCCGCATAGTGGACAGCCGGAATACAATCTGAGCGTAGTGCCTGACATGCAGTGAAGTGGGTACTATGGCCACAAGGTGGCTTAGATATGCAGCACCTCCAATGTCATCGAGCTTCCCAAGACGCACCAATTCCTGGGCCACAGTAATCTGGTTTATAGCCTCATCACGCAGGAAGAGGTTTCGGCACGCGCCGTAAACCAACTGGTTTTGCTCACTGAAGAAGTCCTCAGCGCCAATTACAGTGTCTATATCTGTAATCGCCTCGCTATCTATCAGAAGCGACCCGAGGACTGCCTCCTCAGCATCCTGATCATACGGAGGAAGGGCTTCTCTCATTTAGTTCAGTCTGATGCTCCTTCAATAATGACTGTTATCTTGGCCACGGCATCTTTAGCGAAAACAACATCGACTTCGTAACTGCCAACTTTGTGCAAAGAGCCTTTAAGTGCGATCTTTTTCTTGTCCACATCTACATTGATCGACCTTGAAAGCTGATCAGCGATATCTGCAGTAGTAATTGAACCATGCAGGGTCCCTTTGCTACTGGCCTTGCCTTTAAACGTTAACTCTTTGCCGTTAATCTGTTTGGCCAGTTCAATATATTCATCATGCTGCCTGGCACGCTTTCTTTCCCTTTCCTCAGTTATCTTTTGCGCGGCCTTCACTGCTCCCTGGGTTGCGGGCAATGCTAGACCCCGAGGCAGCAGGTAATTCCTGGCATAACCAGCAGATACCTCTTTTATATCTCCTTTTTTCTCCTTAACAGATACGTCTTCCAGAAACACGACTTTCATTACTTTAGGTCCACTCCTTTTCCAGTTAATTGATACCTTATTATTATACTATCCCTATTATGCTTTGCTTAGAAAGATCAAATTCACCATAAAAGCAGGTGATTGAGAAGGATTTACAGGTTCGAGTCTAACTGCGGGAAAGCATCACTCCGCCATGCATCTAATCAGTGAATGCTTATACTACTTCTTCACCGCTACACAGTTTAAATCCTTTTGCATTACAGCGTCAAGACCAAAATAAATGCAGTTATTTGTTTTCACAGTATAATAAAGCTACCATTAATCATTGCTGGAAATGATTTATAATAATGTACAGCGAACAGGTCAAATCACGTTCATTTGCTTGACATTAAACATGACTCAACATATAATGAGCCAAATTCATATTCGAATCTGAGACCATGCAAATCAACGTAGCACAGCTTCTAAAAGAGCCGGTCGGATCGAAGCGCAGCTACAGAATGGATGAATTAGCCGGCGAAAATAACAAGAACCATGTTGAGGGTGAAGTCAACCTGATACGAACAAATAGAGGTATTCTAGTTACAAGTGAATTGACAGCAGATATTAAAGGAAGTTGCTCCCGGTGTCTTGGTCCGGCTTGTGTCCGTACAACATTACGTTTCGAGGACGAGTATTATCCCATTATTGACATCATTTCGGGCACTCACCTGAAAGTCGAAACTGATGCATTTACTATTGATAATAATCACATCTTGGATTTAGATGAAGCTATTAGACAGTATATTATTACAGCAACGCCTACCAAGTTGCTATGTAAAATCGATTGTCCCGGCATGTGCCCTGTGTGCGGTCAGGAATTTGCCAGGGGCGATTGTGGTCATGGGAAAAAACCGCACGACCATCGCTGGGATAAGCTAGCAGAGTTAGAAAAGGAGAGCAGAGTTTAAATGGCACCACTTCCAAAGAAAAAATACCCAAAAGCGCGTCAGGGAAAAAGGCGCAGTCACCTGGCAAAAAGTCCTGCTGCTACAATTGAGTGCACCCGTTGCCACAGTATGAAATTATCTCATACGGTATGCCAGACATGCGGCACATACGATGGCAGGGAAGTTATCGAAATAAAAAGCAAGCAGACAAAGAAAAAGTAACCGGATTTGAAACAACATTCTGATTTGGAATTTCGAGGAGGGAAGTAAATGGTCGAAGAAGTAAAAGTGGCCTACGTGTTTCCAGGCCAGGAGTCCAAGCAGGTTGGAATGGGACTTGACCTTTACGTCCATTATAATTCAGCCAGGGAAGTTTTTGATGAAGTAGACAGAACACTTGGTTTTCCGCTATCACGCCTATGTTTTGAAGGACCTGAAGAAGACCTTAACCAGACCATTAATATCCAGGCCGCCGTATTGACGGTCAGTATTGCATGCCTTAGAGCAGCGGAGGAAATAAGTGAACGTACTTTACCGGCCCCTGCACTGGTGGCAGGACATGGCTCCGGAGAATATGCGGCATTAGTAGCTGCAGGAGTCATGCAGCTTAGCGATGCGGTACGATTAGTCCGCGAACGCGGCAGGCTGATGAACGAGGCCGGCCGCCGCAAACCCGGCGGGATGCTAACCATCATGGATATCGATAAAGACACTGTAGATGGTATATGTTTGACTACCGGTGTGGAAATTTCCAATATCAATGCTCCCGATAATATTGTTGTCAGCGGCGATGATGTTAAATTGGCCAAGGCTAAAAGGCTGGCGCAGGTCAAAGGAGCGCGGCGGATTGTGCCGGTACGAGTTAGCGGTGCATTTTATTCCTCCCTTATGGATCCAGCCTTGGAGGGCATGATCAATGCCGTTTCCCAGTTCAAATACGAGACCCCCGCTGTGCCAGTAGTAGCGAATGTTACAGCGCAACCGATGACCACGATTGAAGCAATTAAGGAAGAATTGATCAGCCAGATAATTCATGCCGTAAAATGGCAACAGTCGATCGAAACCATGCTGGCCCGCGGCATAACTACTTTTTTTGAAGTCGGCCCTGGCGATGTTCTCACCAAGTATATAAAGCGCATCAGCCCGGGTGCTCTTACATTTAATATCAGCAATGCTCAAACTACTGCCGAAATAGTTAGGTGGCGCAAGGGCGGACGGTAGGGCGGTTCAAGCGCAATATAACTGCTGGTCCGTCGGTAACTGTTATGCCCACTAGTCTGCGTCATCGCGCCAGAATTGTTACGCTGCAAACTCTCTATGAGTTGGAGTTTGCCGCCAATAGCGAAACAAGCATACTTGAGCGCAATTTAAAAGAGAAAGAACTCCCTAGAGAAGTGGCCACCTTTGCAGGCAGTCTTGTGTCCGGCGTAATTGCCAATAAGCAGTTATTAGATAATACGATAGGCCGCTTCGCGACGGCATTCCCGGTTGATCAGCTAGCCGCAATGGACCGGAATATCCTGCGTCTCGCTCTTTTCGAAATTACTGTCAGCAAGGAAGTACCTCCAAAGGTAGCGATCAACGAGGCAGTGGAGCTTGCCAAAGAATTTGGAGCTGATACCTCACCCAAGTTCATAAACGGTGTGTTGGGATCCGTTATTTCCGAGATAAAAAAGTCTGCGCAATAAACGGATTGCTAGTTTCATTTGTCACATCGTATAATATTCGAGGAACTATGGGCAGGATATTTAATAAGATAAAGAAGATATTAGTGAATGAGCTCGGGGTAGATGAGGCGGCAATCCAACCTCCGGCCTCATTCACCGATGATCTCAATATGGACCCGGACGACATCGCGGAGTTTTTCACTACCGTCGAAGATGTTTTCAGCATGCCGGAGAACAATTTAGAAATACCCGAAGCAGAATCTGATAATCTGCTTTCTGTGCAGAACCTTATTGATTATCTCCAGGACCAGGGAATTGAAGACTGAGCATGGCGTCCATGCTACCGGTTAGCCCTGTCAGGAGTTAATTCCTCAAACAGCCGTTCTAGCCCCTCTTTCCAATCATCCCCGATCAGTTCAGTGTTGATCCGTATTTGCCTGTTCCCAATTTTAATGCCTCTGACCCTGGTAACATTGGAAAAGGCGCTTTCTATTACAACATCATCATGAAATGAAATGGTTATCAAGCCCTCATTGTAAAATACTGATTCAGCTCCGGCCCGCGCAGCCAGACACTTCAAATTTACTATATAAAGCAAGTTCGCTACCTCGGGAGTTGGTTCCCCGAACCTGTCAATAAGTTCTTCACTAATATTGTTAACGTCAACCGATTCCGTTGATTTCGCCAGACGCTGATATATGTTGAACCTGGTCCTTGTATCCCCGATATATTCCTCAGGAATGTACGCAGGAATCTTGAGGTCAATAGATACAGAAAGTTCCACAGGCTTTTGTGGCCGCTCACGTCCTTCACGTTTTGCTTTCAGATCTTCAACGGCAGCAGCAAGCATCTGGCAATAATAGTTGAAGCCTACGGCGGCTATATTGCCGCTTTGCTCCACGCCCAACAGATTGCCGGCGCCTCTGATTTCAAGATCTTTCATAGCAATTGCAAACCCCGCTCCCAGCTCAGTGGCCCGGGCTATTGTTTTTAACCTTTCGCGCGCCTGTTCAGTCATTTGTTTTCCTGAATCAAATAAAAAATAAGCGTACGCCATATTGGCCCCGCGCCCTACTCTCCCACGCAACTGGTATAACTGCGTCAGCCCGAGTTTATCAGCATTATCTACAACAAGGGTGTTGACGTTGGGTATGTCCAAACCGGATTCAATAATGGTAGTGGTAACCAGCACATTGCTCTTGCCCTGCATGAAGTCAGCCATTACTTTTTCCAGCTTGTCCTCATCCATCTGGCCATGTGCCACGGAAATCCTGGCTTCCGGCACCAGTTCACCTATCTTGAATGCCAGTGCGCCTATGCTGTTAACACGGTTGTGCACGACGAAAACCTGCCCGTCACGCTCCATTTCACGCAATATAGATTCGCGCACCAGCTTATTTTGAAACTCGCCCACGCAGGTCATTACCGGCAAACGGTTCTCGGGCGGTGTTTCAATAGTACTCAAGTCCCTTATTCCCGACAACGCCATATGCATCGTGCGTGGTATAGGTGTCGCACTTAAAGTCAGCACGTCGACAGTCTGGCGTATCTTTTTGAAATGTTCTTTGTGTATGACTCCAAACCTCTGTTCCTCATCAATTATCGCCAGCCCCAGGTCTTTGAAAATCACGTCCTTTTGCAGCAGCCTGTGTGTACCAATGCAGATATCCACAGTTCCCTCAGCAAGCCGCTCTATCACTTCAGATTGCTCTCTATGCGAACAGAACCTGCTGAGCATTTCAACCTTAACAGGAAAGGTCTTTAATCTTTCCCTGAACGTATTCATGTGCTGCTGCGCCAGGATAGTGGTGGGTACAAGAATTGCCACCTGCTTCCCATCCATAACAGCTTTAAAGGCAGCCCTTACAGCAATCTCAGTCTTGCCATATCCCACATCTCCGCAAACTAACCGGTCCATGGGTTTGGCCGACTCCATATCTGATTTCACTGCATTCATAGCAGCCAGCTGGTCAGCTGTCTCCACATAAGGGAATGAAGCTTCAAGTTCCTGCTGCCACATCGTATCGGGAGAAAAAGCTACTCCGCCACCCGCCTCCCGGCCGGCATATAGTTCTATTAATTCACCCGCAATATTAGCTACCGATTCTTTAACTTTCTGGCGGGCGCGGTTCCACTCCTGTGATCCAAGATGGCTTAAAGATGGGGTCCGTTCGCCTCCACCGATGTAAAGACTGACCCTGTCCACCTGGTCCACCGGCACATAAAGTGTGTCCCCACCAGCATACTCCAGGATAAGATATTCCCTTTCAACACCGGCGCTGACTTTCCTGGTTACACCTGCAAAACGGCCGATTCCATGCTCCACATGCACTACCAGGTCTCCTACACTTATGTCATTCAGGAACCAATGATGGCGCACCGGCCTGGGCTTCATACTTCGCCGTTGTTTAATAATGCCAAATAGTTCGAGATCAGTCAGTAGAAGCATCTCTCCCTTTATTCTCCAGCCGCCGTTCACTGATCCCTGCATCAATGTCAGCGACCCCGCCGGAGGCAGTTGCTGTAAGGAGTTTAAAGGGTATGTATCCACTCCATGCTCCAAAAGCAATTCCCGTACACGGTCCGCCTGCATACTGACAATCAGTACCCTGCTATTTTCAGCCCTTATATCGGACAGGTTATCCATCAATACTGAGAACCTGGCTGCAAAATTAGGCGCATGCTCGATAGGTATCCGCAAATTGTCCGGGGATGATTCGATATCAATGTCCCATTCGCTCAATTCTATGATCCGATCGGAGTTCGCCAATTTTTCTGCAATCTGTTCCCATCCGAAATACGATGGAGCAGATTCATGATCACCTGAACTATTATCCGGCGCTTTTAAACCAAGAGCCTGCTCCTCTATCCGTTCTATTTCAGCTTCAATCTGTGAAGGATCATCCAACACCAGGATAGATCCCTGCGGTAAATAGTCCAGGATATTAGCGTTGCCCGTGGCCGACAATTCTTTTGCAGGGGGTATATTTATAGACGTCAGATGTAATGCTGAACGCTGAGTGCGGGAATCATATTCCCTGATACTGTCTACCTCATCGCCAAAGAATTCTAATCTTACCGGCTGCTCGCGCCCTGCCGGGAAGATATCCACAATTCCTCCCCTTTTACCAAAAGTCCCGGGCATTTCAACAACTTCATCGTATTCATAGCCGATTGATTGCAACTTCTCAAGCAAAGCCGACTGATGAATCTGAAAGCCCCTGTTTATTTCAAGGCGGCTCGACAGGAGATCGACACTGCCGATGGACCGGCTTGCTAATGACAGGGCACTGGCGACAATGAAGGGCGGCATTTGCCGGCAGTCTTTGTCCGAACCGCAACCCGCTAGTAATGAAAGTATACGCAACCTATCGGAATTCACCAGGGGATCAACGGATGCTGTACTGGCCAGCAAATCGATTTCCGGAAAATAATATATGTCATTCTCATTTTGGATACAGAGCTTGACCTGTTCATAACGTTTTTTAGCCGATTCGGGATGGGCCGACACAAATACGATGGGTCGGCGGAGCACATCATAAATAGAGGCGGCAAAGATGCCATAAGCTTGTTCAGGCAGACTAAGCGCCGTTCTACTCTTGCTTTTTTGCAACAATGCCGAGCAGATTCGTTTGAATTCGGGTGTATTTTGCACCAAATAATTTAAGTGATAAAGATTCATGGTTAAACACATTCAGGGCTGGCCCTATCCGGCACAGCCCTTACGCGATTTTAGCACAGCTATTTGGCTATCAACAAACGTATTTGAACTTCTTGAATATTGGGCACGGCTATCTTAAAATAACAGTAAAATAGCGGCGGTCATAATGGAGGTGAAGGATGGCAAACAGGAAGGCATACGTGCTTATACAGGCAGAAACGGGGAAGGCTGAGAGTGTGGCTAAAGCCTTACGCAGTAAAGCTGGAGTTTTGGGAGCAGATATGGTCGTTGGTCCCCATGATGTGGTAGCAGTCCTTCAAGGTATAGATGCAGAAGCCATTGCCAGGATAGTTGTAAATGAAATCCAGGGTATCCGTGGAGTACAGAGGACCCTTACTTATATGGTCATCGGAGATTAAATCACGAGTTTGAGTTAAAACGCCGATTCGTATATTATTGAAAAGCCTGTGACGACCCTGCTGGTAGAAACGGGCATACTATATTTTCGTGAGATATCAATTGAAAGAAAAGGGCCTTAATGACGTATCCAAGTTGGTCATCAGCCTCGCTACCTGCGTTTTTTCAGGATTGATAGGATCAATTTTTACACGTGGCTCTATTGCTACATGGTATACGTTCCTTCAGAAACCTGCTTTCTCTCCGCCTAACTGGTTGTATGCACCCGTCTGGTTTCTCCTTTACATCCTGATGGGGATATCTGTGTTTCTTGTCTGGCGGGTAGGTTTTAAGCAATTCCACGTCCGGGAAGGGCTCGTTATTTTTTTAATTCAGTTAATTCTAAATACGTTCTGGTCGTTCGCTTTCTTCGGCCTTAAATCAACTATAGCCGGGTTACTTGTCATAGTACCTCTCTGGACAGCAATACTACTGACTATAATTAATTTCTACCGCATCTCCAAAACAGCTTCGTTCTTGTTGATACCATATATCCTGTGGGTCAGCTTCGCTACAGCCCTCAATTTCTCCATTTATCTGTTAAATCCCTAGATGCGTCGACAATATGGTTGCAAATGCTGTAATGGTATTGGGAAGGTCAGCAGCCAGTATGTCACTCATGCTCTCCCTGCATTATTATTTGATGCAATAGAAACCGGCCTGCATATATGAGTACCAGAGAAGTTCAACAACTCTAAAGCCATAGCCGCGAAGCATCGCCAAATGTTGCTCCACAGTGATAGGAAAATACTCCACACCAAAACGCTGAATATGATTCTCTGCTTCCACAACGGATTTACCGGCAGCTATTTGAAAATTCCTCCAGTTTGTTTTTCCTATATCAGTCCCGACTGAAGTGAACGGCCTGATATTCTCAAATGCTATGTATAAACCGCCAGGTTTGAGCAATTCATAGCATTTGCGGGTTGCCTCGGCCCTCCCATTTTCTTGCAGGTAATGGTGGCAAAGCACAGCTGTTATTACATCCGGTTTTTTATCGCCGGGCAATATGATCTCTTGCGTCGTGCTCTTTTCCAGGAACGAAACCCTGGGCGAGTATTTACCTTCCAGTTTGCTTTTCGCTACTGCCATCATTTCAGGAGAAGGATCAACCAGCATGAATCTGACTTCGGGGAAGACGCTTAAAACGCCTTCTGCTAATGTCCCGGTGCCACACCCGGTATCCAGCCACAATTGAGGTTCGTGCCCCGTCGCTTTAACCAGGTTGATAATCTCGACGTTAAATGTTTTATAGTATGGTATGGTCACATTTATATGCGCATCATAGAACTTAGGAAAATTCTGTGTGGGCTTTCCATCTTTAAACACTGGTCACCTCGCAATAACATTGGATAATTACTTTAACAAAAAGGTTGCAGCTATTATAATTCAAGCATCAATGGAGGAGTAGTTTATGAGGAAAGGCCTCTGAACAGCTATGAAATTAACCGACTCTTTGCCCCAGATTGAAGAACTCATCGAGAAGTCTCTCGATGAGGACATGCCCGATGGGGACATTACTACCGATTCACTGATATCTCCACACACGAAAGGAATGGCAAGTTTTATAGCGAAATCGAACGGGACATTGGCGGGCATTGAGATAGCCAGGCTCGTATTTCTCAAAGTCGATCCTTTTCTCAGGTTTTCTATACTCTACCGGGATGGATCTTCTATTAAACCCGGGACCCATTTAGCTACGGTGGAGGGAAATGTCACCGGTATTTTAAAAGCCGAGAGGACTTCGCTGAACTTCCTGCAGCATCTCAGCGGGATTGCTACTGCAACAGCGCAGTACGTTGAAGCTGTAAAAGGCCTGCCCGTGAAAATCCTGGATACCCGCAAAACGGTACCGGGTTTGAGAGTCCTTGAAAAATATGCCGTCTCCATGGGCGGCGGCCAGAACCACCGGTTAAACCTCAGCGATATGGTACTTATAAAGGATAACCATATTGCCATATTACGCCATCAAGGTTTGAGCATTAAGGATATTGTCCATAAGGCACGTGCCGGGGTTTCCAAGAACATCCGGATAGAAATAGAGACGACTAATCCGCAGGATGCCCTGGAAGCTGCCCGCGCCGGAGCGGATGTCGTCATGCTGGATAATATGGACCTTGATAGCATGCGAGAGGCTGTAAAGCTGGTCAATCACAAGGCAATACTTGAGGCTTCAGGTGGGGTTAACCTTGATACAGTACGGGCAATCGCCAAAACAGGTGTAGACTGGATATCCGTGGGAGCAGTAACCCATTCGGCGAAAGCGCTGGACATCAGCCTGGAACTGGAAACATAATAATACTAATTTAAGTTTAACCTTCGTCCCTTTATTCAATGATGATGACCGTGGTCATGCACATGTTCATGACGATGTACCAGTTCCTTATGGCGGTGAGAATGTTCATGAATAAGATTGGCCTTAAGTAAAAAATCACGGTCAGACAGCAATTCTTCAGGTTTATCATCGGCGATGATGTCATGATCTGACCCTATTACAAGTACTCGGGTCGCTAACTCTTCCACTATATCCAGGTCCTGCGTGCTGAATATCAGTACCTTGTGTTCGTCCGACCACTCCAGCAGAAAATCGATCAGATTGCCCTGACTCCTGGGATCGAGCCCGGTAGTAGGTTCGTCCAGTAGCAATACCTGGGGACGCAGAGATAAAACGGAAGCAAGGGACACTTTCTTTTTCTCTCCGCCGGATAGCAGATAAGGAGGCCTCTCTTTAAGATGCGTAACGTTAAGCAGCTTCAGGGCCTCCAGCCCCCTGGATATTATCTCCTCCTTTGGAATCCCTAACTGGAGTGGGCCAAAGGTCACCTCATCCCAGACTGTCGGAGAAAAGAGTTGCACATCAGGGTCTTGAAACACCAATCCGACTTTGCGGCGAAATTCTCTGGCAAAAGCTCCGGAATCCACTACTTTTTCTGAAAGCACCGTTCCAAAAGCCCGCAACTCTCCGCTGGAAGGGAAGATAAGCCCGTCCAGGAGTTTGAGTAAGGTACTCTTCCCTGAACCATTGGCTCCGACAAGCGCCACTAATTCACCCTCCCTAATATTTAAATTCACCTGGCTTAAAGCCGGAATATTTCCGGGATATTTATAGCCCAGGTTTTTGATTTCAAACGTATTAACTATTTCTGTCGAGCTCATAGATAGGTGCACCCTAATATTAATAATGCGGCAACCACGGAGAAAGCCGCCCATAAATAATCACGGCGCCTCATAGTGAGATCACTCAAAATATATACTTCACCCTGGTAACCCCGTGAAAGCATAGCTAAATATACTTCCTCACTCAAATACTGTGATTTCATCATGGCCGTAACTAAAGCCCGCCCCAACCAGCGCCTGTTTTCACCTCCTCGAAACCCTCCGATGATACGGCTCCGACGCGCCAGGAACATAGCATTGGTTGTATGCAGCAAAAGGAATATATAACGGTACGTCATGCCCAGGACTGCCACTATTAGCGAGGGCAACCGCAGCCAGCGCAATGCAGCAAGCAATTTTGTCCAGGGCGTAGTAAGAACCAGCAGCAATCCCAGGGAAAGTGAATCTACAACTCTCATGATAAGAAAGCCGGCAGTGCGCGCCCCCTGTTCCGTGATTATTGTCCTGCCGGCCAGCGACAGTAAAGGAACTCCCGGCGTGATAAACAGGGCAGGAATTGCAATTACTGCAGTAAACAATGGAATGAAGATGAAAAGCCTCTTAAGAAAATGCACGTGGGGAATTTTTGACAGTATGACACATACAAAGGCGAATATGAAAATAAGTATTAAGATCGGAAGACTCTGTGCCAGGCCGACCAAAATGATAAAGAGCACCAGAGTTATAACTTTGACCCTTGGGTCCAGGCCCTGTAATAACCCCGGGGCCCGGCACAGATCTTCAGTTACAACCATGGATTCCAGCGCTTGAGTGAAGCTGGAGATGTTCCCGGCAAGAAAACTCTTACCTTTCAAACTGCAGATCCTCCTTTAACAGAAGGTTTTTGTCCGGAACTTTTCTTATGGCTGATCCAACGAGCAAGCAGCCAGACTAGTACTCCTATAATAACAAGACCTATCAAAGCGGAAATAATATATCCCGGAACATTCCCCAAACCGGGAACGCTATAGTCGGGAATGGGAGCTTTCCAGAAACCCGCCATGCTTTCCAACCCCTTCGGCACGTATCCCAACGTGTCTTTAAGCTCACCCACTCCCCATTCGCCCCAGGCTGTCCCTGCCGCCAGCAATCCTAGCGGAGTAGCGAACGCCAGCACGACCAGCGCTGCCGACCAGACAATCCACAGCTTACCTTCTTTCCGGGGCTCTTCCGTTTTCGCGAGAAGGCTCGACTGTGATTTCTGCAAGTAGAAGAATACCAGTCCGGTAACAATAGCTTCCACGGGACCCGCAATTGCCAGATGGCCAATCGCCATAGTAGGTAAAGCTACATCTAAACCGTACGGTGCATAGAGCGGAGTGCCGTCCGCTGCGTGAAACAGGGCAGGCTGCACACCGAGCTCTATTCCAGCTACCACAGACGCTACGACGATACCGATATAGCTTCCTACAACCGCCCCAACTAAACGGCGTTTCGATGCGATGTCCGAATTGCCGCTTATGACTTTATATATGAAATAACCGACCCAGGGTAAAACCACGGCCATATTGAAACAATTAGCGCCGAAAGCTATCAGCCCGCCGTCTCCAAATAACAGGGCCTGAATAGCTAGTACTACCGACACACCAATCACCGCCGTCCAGGGACCCAGTACAATAGCCAGAAGCGTACCACCTACAGCGTGCCCCGTCGTACCCCCGGGTAATGGAATATTAAACATCATCACAATAAATGCAAAAGCCGAGAACAGGGCGAGCGCAGGAACGGTGCGGCGGGTGAGGGCCTTGCGAACATGTTGCACTGCAACTATCCAAAAGGGCGTCGAGACAACGTACATGGTTCCAGCCGTAATAGGGCTGAGATAACCATCAGGTATATGCATTAGAACGACTCCAAGTTAAAATATTAGTCAGATACGTGATGATTGAGACTTATTTCCGGCAGACGGAACACAGCCCGAATATTGCCAGGTGATGCATATCAGCCTTGAACCCATGACTTTTGATGAGGGACTTCTCCAGCGGCACCAGTTCATCCTCTGAAAGTTCGATTATTTTCCCGCATTTGGTACATACGAGATGATGATGCCTGCTGTTTTCTTTGGCGTGGTAGCGGACGATACCGTCGCCGATGCTGATCTCAGCCGCCAGGCCGAGCTCTTTAAGCAACTCCAGAGTGCGGTATACCGTGGAGATATTGGCATAGGGGTATTTTTCCTTCAGCCGCTCGAATATCTCCTCTGCGCTGATGTGCCGTTTAGCGCTGTGAAGCGCATCCACTACCATTATGCGCTGGGGCGTAAGACGATAACCTTTTGACTGTAATACTTGCGTGCAACTCATAATGCAATTATTATTACCGATAATGGATGCAATTGCAAGTAGTTGCAATTAATAATGGTTGCTCTAATCAGACGGAGAATTTATCCCGGCTGTCGATCATAATCGTAACAGGGCCATCATTGAAAATCCGTACCATCATGTGTGCGCCGAAACTCCCGGTCTGCACTTTCAGCCCTGAACGTTCAAAACATGCAACAATATAAATGTATAGCGATTCCGCTTTACCGGGCGGTGCTGCCAGCGTAAAGCTCGGACGCCGGCCTTTCCTTGTATCTGCGAGCAGTGTAAATTGACTGATCACCAGGAGTCCCGCATTTATATCGAGCGCCGAAAGATTAAATTTACCTTCAGCATCGCTGAAAATTCTCATATTTACTATCTTCTCTACCAGGTAATCCGCATCCTTTTCTTCGTCACCTTCAGCCACGCCGAGAAGCACAACCAGACCCCGTTCTATCTCGCCAACCACTTTATCATCCACCATAACAGATGCGCCTGTCACCCGCTGAATTAATCCTTTCACCGTATCTCCTTTTGGTTGCAAGTATTCAATCTATTAAGCACCTCTATATATAAATGTTAAGAGCTTTTTTAAATTTTAACAGAGCGGAGGCTTCCTTTGCATTGAATCCAGCATATTTCGGTCATATTAGCACAATAACCCCTGTGATATCATTGCAATTTCAGACTATGACGTATATAATAATCAAGTCTATTTGTTATTATTCAATTTTACTTGTTTTCTTTATGGGGAAAAGGTATTTTTCGAATTTTCAATAAGTCCTTGGTCCGGGAGAGAATGATGCGAAGGATTAACAGCAATTTATTACTGATCGTCATTTTATTATTGGCGCTGGCAACTGCATGTGTAAACGCAGCAACACCAGCAGCGAACATTGATACAACATCACAATCTGGAAACGCTTCCTCGACGCAAGCGCCTGCTGTTAAACAGCCGCAGGAATCCAAGTCAGTGCAAAGTGAGGCTGATGTACTGCCGGACTATCCACTGACGGTAGTTGATGATCTCGGCAGAAAAGTAACAATCAATAAGCAGCCGCAACGGATTATCTCATTGGCGCCAAGCAATACCGAAATACTTTTTGCGCTTGGCCTTGACGATAAAATTGTAGGGGTCACTGATTACTGCGATTATCCGGAAGCAGCCAAAACAAAAACACGCGTGGCCGGTTATTCGACCCCCGATCTGGAAAGACTCGTTTCCCTTCAACCCGATCTTATAGTAGCAGAGTCCATCCAGGAAAAAACCGTCCTGCCCGCACTGGAAAAACTGGGAATGACCGTTTTTGTAGCTGAAGCAACCACACTAGATTCAATTTTGAATGATATATCCCTCCTGGGAAAAATCACGGGAAAAATCGGAGTAGCATCTCGTTTATTGGATACGATGAATTCCAAAATAAACAGCATCGCCTCCAAGACACAAAATTTGAGCTCTGCACAACGGCTAAGAGTATTGTATGCAAACTGGCATGATCCGATATGGACAATGGGAAGAAATACTTACATTAACGACGTTATAAACAAGGCTGGCGGAACCAATATTTATGAGGCGGACTTTGAAAACGCCAGGACTGTATCACTGGAATCTGTGATTACAAAAAATCCACAGGTTATTTTCGTCTCGGGCATGGGAACCTCGGTTGATATTGTCTATAAGGGAATTAAAGACGAAACCAGATTATATACTGTTGACGCTTTAGCAAATAATCGGGTTTATAAGATTAGCAATGCCAATTTGATTGAACGTCCAGGGCCAAGAATAGTGGATGGACTGATAGAAGTAGCTAAAATGATTCATCCCGAGATATTCGGAGAGCTCAAATAACAATTAGGGAAAAGACACTATGTTATCATCTGACGGTTAATTCTTTTTAGATATTTAAACTACCGGGTGCTACCGGGTGACCGGGAGCTTAATTGGAGAGCAAGACGGTGCAATTCCGTCACAGTCCCGCCTGCTGTGAAAGTCAGAACGCCAGCCCAATAGTTTATTAATTGCCTCCGCGGAGTATTGGGGGTGTGTTTTATCATAAAATCCCTGGCTCTCCGGAGTTGGGGAATTTTTTTCTAATTACTTTATACGGAAAACAGAATGAAGGCTCTTAAGTACTATTCGATCATATTGATTACTTTAATTATATCTTCGCTTGCAGGACTGATATCTCCATCTCCAGTGTCTGCCAAGGATCTTCAGCTCAAATGGCATCAAATGGATACGCCGGGATCAGTATCCGGCAGGAACGATATATCAAGCCCATCCGAAATTAACAACATAGCCATAGGCCCAGATAATAAAACTTTTTACGTTATCGATATCCCCTGGATAGATGGCGCCACCGGAGGCAAGGCAATATTCAAATCACTGGATGGCGGAATTTGCTGGAGCGATGATATAGGAAAATATCTGTTCAGCACAATGTCCGGTGCTGAACAGGCAAACTTCCGTGTCTGGTACATCGCTGTTGCGCCTGACGACGTCAATTTTATTGCGGCAGTAACAAATAACACCAGCAGTAGTTTGCCCTCAAACGTTTGGCTTTCCAAAGACGGAGGAACCACCTGGGTCAATTCGCTCTGCCCCTCTTTAGCTAACATAAGTGCAATCGCAGTTTCTTCCATGGCAGGAGATTACCGGGATGTAGCAATCGGCACGAGAACGGGCACCGGAAACGGCAATATCTGGGTATTGAATAATCACCGGTTGCTAAACTGGTCCATGCAAGAGCTCAGTGGAGATATGATGTCTCTAAAGTTTTCACCCAGCTATTCCAATGACAATACTCTAATAGCAGTTTTTTCAAATGGCCTGGGAACTTATTTTTCTGCCGGTGTCCACGACATTGTTGCAAACATAACGGACTGGGCAGCAATATACCAGCATGGGCCGATTGAGATCACTACGAGAGGCCCGGGCATTTCCCCGAAGGCAAATCAGATAATATCAGCCGACCTGGAGTTGCCAGGAGTTTATTCAAGTGCAGTTGCCACCACGCGCAGATATTTTATCAGTATAGATTGCCCGGTTACTGATGCAGGGGTCTACCGTTTTGATGATTCTGCCGGCTGCCAGCTAATGACCGCCACTTCTTCCAAAAGAATTTCCAGCATCGCTTATTACGGCAACTCTTCTTCGGGCAAATTGCTGGCAGGGGAAGTGCTCGGCGCTGCATGTGCTGCTTCGGTTATGACATGGTTCACCGATACACCGTTCATCTGTGGAATCCCGTGCTGGCACCCCACTATTAAACCACCAACAGGAGGAGCCGGCACAGATAACTGCACAGGGCCATCATATGGAAATGCCCTTGTAGTATGGTCGCCTGATGGCTCGACCGCTTACGTTGGGACTGCATCCACAGGTAATCTCACCGCTGGTATTAACTGGGCAAATCCTTATCTCTCAGGTCGGTCTCTTGACGAGTCCGCCCTTTCAAAGAGCATTAATAACGGTAAAACATGGGCGCAGTTGTCCTTGATTGATACATGCATTAGCAACCTGAGCGATATCGCTCCAGCGCCCGATTGTTCGAGAATATACCTGGCATCGGTCAGTCGCAATAGGGGACGCAGCGGCTTCGATAGTGTCTGGACCAGCAGGAGTAAACCACTGGGGTTTGCCTGGGAACGGGTACTATGTGCCAGGACAGCCAGCGACAACTGTACGGTAGCACAGAGCGACACAGTGATTTTACGGCTGGCCGGTGATAAACCTGATGGACAGACGCTCATCTGGTCAACCCCCGGTACTAACTCGGTAAAATGGACGATTAATTTCGGTGATAATTGGAATGATATAAGGCCAATGTTTCCAGTCCAGGATATCGCCCTCGAGACCAGCAAGACGTTGTATATATTAAGCCCAAACGGTCAGGTGCAGAGACTTGGCTACAACAGCGCCGGTTGGATGTCACAATCCAGTATCTTCAGTGGTATCGACCCAGCATACAGTATAGCTACTGCATATACAGGCATGACACCTGACAATGATGAAGGGGCAATAATGGTAGGCGGCACGGGGACAAGCACCTGGGATGTTGCATATTCCA
>Ga0182011_10001027_pt1 | contig 24424 bp, 24 predicted proteins | sample 711E1DmetaG_FD_120481 | JGI IMG/M metagenome (GOLD analysis project Ga0182011, IMG submission 120481) | Permafrost microbial communities from Stordalen Mire, Sweden - 711E1D metaG | ecosystem: Environmental > Terrestrial > Soil > Wetlands > Permafrost | place: Sweden: Stordalen | collected...
AGTCTCCATGCGCGCGACAGCCATTCGTTGAAATTTCCGGGAGTACCGCTTTCTCTTCACTGTGGTTCCTTTCCCGGAAACTGTGCCCCATTTTTGTGTGTCAGTTCAAGGGTTCACTCCAGTTTTCGGGCGTTCCCATGAAGCGACGATGTTCAAAACACGGAACGACATCGGCATCGATACGGTATGTATTAGCGTGGACATCGAACGCCTTTTTCCCGCGCGTGACAGAACCTGTTCCGAAATAATCTACCAATGCGGCTTCAACGTCGTTCTTGAATTCGGAGTATGGATATGTGCCGTTCGTGTGACCCAGCACGGTGCCGTTCAATCCCTGGCTCATCGAATAGTCAGTAAAGAACGCCCCTGTGTAGAGAACGCAGATATCGACATCGCTGTCCTGGCGCACGTTGGTGCGGTTCGCATAGGAGCCTTGCGTGAAAACATCGATCGGTTTCGCGTTGAGCGTGGCGCAGGCCTCAATCGCTTTCCGAATTGCACGTTCGGCGTTTTCACATTTCGTCTGTTCGGTCGCGCCCGGCGCCGCTCCCCAGCTTGAGAAAGTCGCTTCCCAATCGCGCCTCATGCTGCCCCATCCGGTGTGGGAAAAACAAGGCGGGAGTTGCAGACAGGACAGCGCATGCGCGGTTCAGCGAGATGGACGCTGTACGACGAGGCGCACTGCGGGCAGTTGATGGGGAATCCCGCGGGTTTCGTCGGTGCCGTCAACGCAGCAAGGAAGAGGCCGACGCCGGCGCCCCACAAGGCACCGACGCCTTCGCCAAGGACGCCGCCGGTCGCCGCCCCGGCCGACACTGTTCTGAGGACGTGGGAATTGTCGTAGGACGAAATGATCTGCGTCAGGTATCCCTGCCACCAATCATTCGCAGGATTAAAGCAGACATAATGCCGCAGGTGTGGGATTACGACCGACAGCTTTTCCATGTCGGCAATCGATTCCATCACCCAAACATCCTTGTTTGTCTGGAGCGCGCAGGCCGCACTGACGCCGGACTCATAGCCGACCCAGTCGCGCGTGTGCTTCAAGTCCTCGACGTTCTTCCCCAGCAAAACGAAAACGGCATTCGACGCGCGAACATCCTGTGCGATGCGCAGCGCATTGGCCGGGCCATTCAGAATCGCTTCAAACTCCTCGAACACGCCTTTAACCTTGGTTGCCGCGAACGCACGCGAGAGCAGCGCCACGAGATCCCTGTCCTTGGCACTGTGCGAAACAAAAATCTGTGCCACCAGATACCTCCTGCGGCAAACGCCGCTACTATTCCAGTAACACGGGTCTGATGCTCAGCGTGTCGGCAGCACCCACTGACATCAGGCAGCCGCAGTCCCCACGAACCAGGCGGTCGCTTTCGTCCAGTTCCCACTCCGGCAGTATGAACTTCAGGTCGTTCGGCGTCCGGTCAGTGATTTTCAAACCCACCTGCATAAATTCCATGAGGGCAAGGCTCACACCGAGCATGTTGAGGGGAAGAACGCTTGGCTCGACGCCGTCCGTATCTTCAAGCGGAAGTCCGTATGGAATTCTTTTTTCGATGCCCTGTTGCCGGCCTTGCGCTTCCTTTGTCAGGCCATAGGAGGTCAGCGTCTCACGGCACCACGCGCAGGGAATTCCCGGTGACCACGCGTGCGCGTGTGTCATCAGGGCATCTATCTTCTTGTTTTTGTCAGGGTGCATCCAGGACGCCATGTCGAGCACCGGAATGAGGTGTGCATAGGCGAGATCGTTGAGCGGTACCCGCGGCGCGAATTTGTCGACACAGCAAAAAACGATGTCACAGTCTTTCAGTCGGCGCAGCCCCTCTTCGGTGGTGCCCCAGTCTTCATACGTTTCCATCAGGAACGGCTCTGCGGTCGCCACGGACTCGGCGAATGCTTTAAGGGCTTCGACCTTGGGCTTGCCGACATATTCGGCTGTAATTCCGGCCGTCCTGTGGCGATTCTCCTTCCGGGCGATGTCTTTGTCCCACACGCGCAGTTTGCCAACGCCCATCGTCGCGAGTGCAAAGGCCGACAAGCTGCCCGTTCCGCCTGCGCCAACAATTCCGACCCGGAGATTCTGCAAACGCCGCCTTCCCTCCCGGCCCCACAGGCGTGTCGAGCGGTCCATGACAGAAGGATCGGGATGATCCCGCCAGGGCGACGCCGGCGTTTCCAGAACTGTCAGCTCTGGCCCGACGACACGGATGGCGTGGGCCGCTTGAGTCACGACCGCCTTGTTTTCACGCCACCATATCCGTGCGTCTACATCCCCGGCGCTTCCGAGGACGATGCTCGCCGACAACGCTTCCGGCCGCGCACCGGCAATCGTCGGAAAAAGCCGCTGCTCATACCAGTCGTCGCGGGGGCTGAACAGGGCGATACCTTCACCCCATTCCGACCGTGGGTGCGTATGCACGAGACACAGACCCACCATCGGCCCGGCGTCGATGGCGATGTCGAGCGCGCGGGATATGTAATCGGCGGAGATCTCCAGTGCGCGAGGCGTGGCCACGACCTCGCCGACCCTCGCCCAGATCACATCCCGGATAATGACGGTTGTGCGCAGGGCACCGATACTGGGCCGAGTCAGCACAAACGCGCATGCTTCAGCCGGCGCTTGCGCGCTCAGCCTGCTTACGATCTCCCGCCACGTTACCCGGTCCGCCGCGATATGAACCTCATCGGCACGGCGTACAAGCGGAAGTGGAGTTTCTTTCATGCGCCCACGCCCGTCAGCCATTTTCGGCGTGCTCGAAACGCCGGATGCAATGCGAATAATGGTCAACCAGAGTGTGCGCGCGTCGATTCCACGGCACCCTGTCCCATAAATGCCACGAAAACAGCAGGACAGCCACATTCCCGAGAGCTGAACCCGTCACAAAGTTCTCGGTGCGGGATGCGCGATTCACATCAATGCTATTTCGCACCGGGTCTGGACTCAGCAACTTTATGTCGACGGGAATGACAAAGAACGAATCCTCGGGCGCCGCGTCTGGAAAATTGAACGGTGCGCGGAAGCCCAAGACGCCTCTCGTGACCGTGTATTCCGGGCGGAATCCATGGTCTGGCGTATGCACCACGAACAGACTTGTCCCGGGGACTGGCTCCGGAGAAATCTGGAAGGGGAATCCAGACTTCTCCGACAGTGTCTCGACCGCCTTCAGCAGTTCCTCAGAAGGTTGCACCGGGCCCCCCGTTGTTCGGGACCGTCCGAAACCGCTCATGCTCGTGGATTTCGATCTGTTCGGTGTCCCCGATGGTCCGCTTCTTTTTCCCGTGCTCATCGACTTCCTGGGTTTCAAACCCGTCGACGCGGTCGGCAGGACCGAGTTCGCGGATCTGTCGCCCCGTCAGTGTTTTCAAACGGCTTATCACGAGCTCGCCATCGAGGTAGATTTCAATGACGGTGCGGAAGTGCTCTTCGTTATGAAGCTCCACCTCCTCGTGATCGGCGATGACCCTGACATGGCCGGAAACAATCTCGGTCTTGAACCCGTGGACGCGGTCCCTGGCTCCAAGCTCGCGGATTTGCAGGCCGTTAAGCCGGTGGGCGTGGGTTGTGACGCCCACACCATCAACAAACAGGTTGATGGTGTGATGGCCGTGATGCTGTGCTTCGCTTACATCTATACCTTGTTCTGACATAGAACCTCCCGGGCCGGAGATATCGCAGCCACTCCTTCCCCACCAATCTCACGAAACCGCGTTACAAGCGAAGCATTGCTTGCAGCCGGTCACGGAAGTCCTATAAAGTCTTCATTTGGTAGCACGGTGCCGCGTTACACGCGCAGGTTTGAATGTCGCAGGTCAGAAATCAATTCGTGCGGCAGATGGCCCGGAAGATTCTTGCCGAGAGCAAAGTTAAATCGCCGCCCGTTGATCTCCTCCAGATTTTGTCCACTCATGGAATCGCCTACGAGGAAGTTGAGGATTTCCCGGATACGGTCGACGCGCTGATAGTCGAGGACGGTCCAAAGATTTATGCGGCTGTTAATGCGCGCCAACACCCGCATCGCCGGCGATTTTCGTTGGCGCACGAGCTGGGCCACTATTTCATGCACCGGGACGGAATGCCCGAGGAACCCATCACCATCGACAATCCGCCCTCGGACGACCTAGGTGCGGCCACAAAAAGCCCGGCGGAAATAGAGGCTGATCTGTTTGCCGGCGAATTGCTCGTACCTCTGGAAATGCTGAAGCCTCATGTTCAAAAGGGAATTCCCGAGTTGTCCAAGCTGTTCCTCGTGAGCGAGCAGGTCATTTCTATCGCCATCAGTAGGCACATGAAAGCGCTATACAAGTAGGTCTTTGCGTCCCCGTTTTTCGAGTTCGTCCCGGACCCGCTTCAGACACGCGTCCACCTCGGGGGGTACGCTGGCGCTCGTCGCCACCTTTTTCTGCATTTTTCTCGCGAATGCGTCGAGCGCGCGTTCAACATCGTCCGTGCGCGTGTCGTGTCGGAGGCCCCCATGGGATCTCGCCGCAGCCCTGTACGTGTGCTTCGACTCGGTAATTCTCGTGCTGGCGACGATCATCTGCGATGCGGAGCGGATACCAACATCGAACAGCCCCATGATGTCGACGAAATCCGGCGCCGGGATCGACACCGGACTGAGGTCGCCTCGTTCCACGCGGGAAACATACTCTTCGTCCTTTTTCAAACGCCGCGCGATCTGACTTTTTGTCATCCCCGCTTTTTCCCTGACCGCCTCCAAGAATCGCCCGAACGGAAGCGATTGCCTATCCGGGATCGTTTGTTTTGACCGTGCAATCGCGGCGTCCTGGCGGCGGATTTGAAGCCTTGCCGTTACGCGCGCCGTCGCAGCGTCGGAGACTTGTCCGACAGGGTGTTCAAGCAAGCTGTCAACAATCGCGTCATTAAGTTCCAGAGCTATCTCACCTTTGTTAATTCCCGAGACCAGAAGCTTGTCCAGACTCTTTTCATCCATTTTGAGATTCCCCTTCCTTCGGCCTCGCCGCTTCGGCGGCCTTGACGAGTTGGGCGCGCAATCGACTGTGGCGAGTACGGGCAGCCCCTTCGCTGATTCCCAGCCAAGGAGCTATTTGCTCGTATGAAATATCTTTCGCCCGCCACAGCAGGAGCATCCGGTCGGCCTCCCCCAGCTTGGCGAGCTCCCCATCTAGCCAGGAAAGATAATGTTTGTTGCGCCCGGCGTCAGGACCTGCAGGACCGCGATCCGGGAATTTATCATCAATCGGCACAGAATCAAGGCGAGACTTCCGGTGAAAATCGATCGCCTTGTTTTTGGCGATTTCGAAAATCCACGTTGTCAGTTTTGCCGGCCCGCCTGGCTGGAATGTGTGGACATGGGAAGTCACGGCGAAGAGCGCGTCGCTGACAAGTTCTTCGGCGTCGGCTTCGGGAACATCCATAGCAAAACGCAGAAAGCCGATTAGATGCGGCGTTAGCGTCCGGTCAAGGTGCTCCAGGGCCTGTAAAGAAGCACACTTCAGCTCCTTTAGAAACGCCGACGAGTTGAGGTCATCATAAATCGCCGTAGCCGATTCCACTTGGTTTAACGAGATGCCGTTACAACATCCCATCGGAGTCTGTTCTGGGGGCCTAAGTGGCTGATTGTACTCTATTACTCCGGCTTTATTGATGCGCATCGTCACTGCTCCAATTGGAATCCATTTCAGGAGCACTGAAAATCGCATAAATGCCGCCAGTTCATGCGTTTTCTCGCTATAAAATTAGCTTCCAAAGCTTCCTCAAGCAACCCTTAACTCGCTGGAACGACGGCACTTAATTGCAACGCAATTCTCCATAATTGGAAAATGATGGAGATCGGAAGGCACTCCAGTCCACTTGTTTGAGTTTCACGCCTGGAAAAAACTCTGTGTGAGCTAGCGCGCTTCACTTCAACAATGCCGACTTGCCGTTACCGATTTTCGAGTCAAGGAGTTAGCATTGAGGCGTCGGGGATCGTCTGCCAGCCGAAGATATCGCTTACACTAAATTCCGATGCCAACCAAAACCAGTAAGAAGGTCGCGAAGAAATCCTCGAAGAAGTCACCTCGCACGCGGTCGCAAGGCACACTCCTGGCCAAAGGTGGAGGCCCTGGGCCTGCGGCTGGGGTGACGTTTCAAGGAGGAATCGGTGCACTCTTCGCGTCAAGCGGCATGGGACAAAGGAGCGTCGACGAGCGACTGGAACTCGGAGCGGAATCTGTCGTTGCGTTCCGATTCGAGACGGAATCTCCTGTAGATGACATCATCATTATGACAACCGGCCCAGGCCGGCTTTTCTTTCAGGCCAAGACGAACCTAAGTTTGGCTACAGGCAAATCGGGTGAGATGGCTAAGACAGTTGATCAAATCGTTCGACAATGGCGGCTTTGCAGCGGCGGTGATGGGAGCAAAAGCTGGGACCATCCACTTAATAGAGATCGTGACCGATTTGTGATCGCCGTCGGCCCGGAATCTCCGGGTACGGTCACAGTCCACTTAGCGAAGGCCCTTTCTAGACGTCGGGAAGATGCGAAGCCGCAAACAACGCCGCAGGCCCAACAACGAGCCATGTCCGATTTCATCGCCTTGGTGAAGGCGGCATGGAAACGAATCTATGGAGTAGCGGCGACAAACCAGAATATTTCAGACATTCTTGATCTCGTCGTCGTTTTGAAGCTCGACTTCCACGGAGCTGATCTCGGATTAGGAGAAGAGCTTCTCAGGAACAGCCTGGCCCAACCGAAGATCGCCAGGTCCGCGTTCAAGACGCTCGCTAGAGAGTGCCAGGAGCGAATGGAGCGCCGGACTGGATTTACGATTCATCAGATTCGGCGGGTACTTGAGCGAGACGGCATTCCACTTCTCGCGCCGGAAGACTACCGCAAAGACATATTGGCTTTCCAGAGAAAAAGTCAGCAGGTCCGACAGAATCTCAGCCTTTCCACAACGCTGGAAATTGACGGCGGAAATTCGATTCCGATTCCCAGAACTGTGTCGGACGTAGCAAAGGCCGCTGCACAGGAGGGCTCGTTCCTAATTGTCGGCGAGCCGGGAGCCGGCAAGACGGGCGTTCTCGTTGGTCTGGCCGGGCGACTTGAATCCGAGGGCTATGAAGTGCTTGTGTTGTCGGTCAATAAGTCAGGGTCGGGCGGGCTAAAAGGCGATCTGGGTCTGTCGCATTCGCTACAGGAAGTCCTTGAAAACTCGCCTGGAACGGCTCCGGCTTATCTGCTGATCGACGGTCTCGATGCGGCGAGGGGTGGACCGGCAGACACGGACTACCGGAATCTCATCGCTGAAACACTCGCGTTGCCCGATAACCGCTGGAAGGTGATTGCTTCGGTCCGCTCCTTCGACCTAAAGGCTGGACAACAATACAAGTCTCTCTTCAAGGGAGCACCGCCCAGCCCGGATTACGCCGTCTCCGGATCAGATCTGGCAACGGTTCGGCACATCGAGGTTCGAGAATGGTCTGAATCAGAGTTCAACGAACTATTGAAGAAGGCGCCAAAGCTTCACAAGGCCATTGATGCAGGAGGCCCGACACTCCGAGAAATCGCTCTCGTTCCGTTCAACACACAACTTCTTGCGGAGGTTGTCGGAATGGGAGTCCCGGACGCGGAATTAGGCTCCATCAGGAATCAAACGGAGCTGCTGACACTCTACTGGCACCATCGCGTTGAGTCCTTCGGCTCCGAAGCGAAAGCCTGCCTCACCTCGACGGTCGACGCGATGGTGAAGGACCGCAGCCTTGAGGCAGATTCCGCGCCTCTTGAGCGGGCGCACGCCGGGATGCTTGATCGACTTCAGCAGGTGGGCGTGTTGGTGAATCGCAGGAATGGCAGACTGATACGGTACTTCGTTCGCCAGTCAGTTCGATGAGATCACCACTCGCGTTGCAAAATGTCTGGCCGACAATCACGGTGACCGGAACGGCCGGTTCTGGGTGGATAAGGAGAAGAAGACCGTCACAATGGCTTTCGGCGAGTCGTCGGAGAACAAATATCTAACCCGGCCTTTCTAGCCGCATCCGCAAGGTAGCTCTCCCGGAACTAAATTCCATACGTTATAACCTACCATCGATCCATAAAACTCGCGGTCATCGCACTTTCGTGCGACACCGGTGTTATGACTTTCTCCGTTTCACATCAAGAATTGCACTTTGGCTCAGATACGTATCCAAGTTCGTAAACGCGCCATCTATTCCGCCCGACAAGCTACACTCTTTGGCAAGTGCATCGTACGGCTTCTGCCAATCTGTGGGCGGCTGCGGCAAGACTTTCGGCAAATTATGAGTTTTCCGAAGATCGAACGTGATACGGACTGCCTCAATGACCTTGTCTTTGGCCATTGTCCCAGATTGAATCAAGAGAACCATGTCCACCAGATCTCTCACGCGGCTATTCACCGCACCCTGTCGTGGCAGAGTGTAGGCGTGAAGTTTTTCGGCAAACTGTTGTTCGCGAGGGATCATGTACAACGACGGGCTCGCAATACCGGCAAACCCCAACCAGTCGCGCCCTTCGATGACTTCGAGCGGCTCCATCACAGCATCCCCCATACCTACGTCTAGGTGAAATCCAACGAACACGCGGCCATCGAGACGAGCTTCGACCGGAAACCTCGCGCCACCATACGGGGCAGCATCTAGGTCAGAAATTGGCTCGCCTATTGTGTAAACGAAGAAGTCGTCACTCCTGAATGCAGCGGCTTCTTGTAGCTTCTCCAGAACGGCCAAATTCTTCTTGTCGTCTTTCTTCTCGCCAGAACTGAAGACGTTGCGCATTGTCAGGTCAATATCCTTCGTCGTGCGCGCGGCCTTGATCCGCAGCTCCATCGCGTAACCACCCTTCAGCACCCAAGGTAGCGCGCGAGGCTGTGCTGCCTGAAACAGTCGCCCCAATAGCCGGTCAAAGGCAACCTGACGCCGCAGACGCTGCAAGTCAACGCTTTCCTTCCCGGCAATATCCTGAAGCCTGTCCTCCAGTGCCCTTCGAAAAGCTGCGGCTGTCGCGTATCTCTTGGGCTGCATCAGGCAGCTACTTTCTGAAAAAAGGTTCGAAGTTGCTTGCTGTCGGCGAGACGTTTCCTGGCTTCTGCAATTTCGCTTCTGCGAATGAGCCCTCGCCGTAGCCCTTCACGGAGTGCTTGCCGAAGGGTCGCAGGCGGTACCTCTCCGCCTTCCAGCAGATCAAGAATTGTTCGCATAGGCCTTGTTACCCGCACTCCATAAACAACTCCGATATCGCTCTCAGGGAGATCGGCGAAATGCAGGACCAGCACGCGGGGAATTTCACTATTTCGCCGGAAGCTTCTCGCTACAGTCATGTGCAGCTTCGCTGGCATCACATCCGACAGATCGTGAAGGCTCAGAGCTGTTTGATGGCTGTAGACTCCCTGAACGGTCTCTGCCCGATTCCTCGACCAGAGTGACCAAAGCATCAGGTCAGGACGCTCGCCTTGTGGAAAGCTGGCGAGCCGATAGATTCCTCGATGCTCACGAATCCAATTTCCCGCCTGAACGTGGTACGGGTGAGTATTCTCCGCGAACCCCGCAGCTTTAGCCTGCTTGGTCGTGAAGAAACCTTGCTGGCCTTCCGCCATCTCGTAGAGTCGCTTTGCGGCCTTCTTGCGTCCATTTCTCATAACACAATACTACAACTTATTTGAGGGATTGTGTAAGGACTTAATTAAAGCACGGACCCGACAGGCTCCTGAATGATGGTTGACCTCTCCAGAGATCAGTGACGTTCCGACAGGTCTCAATATATGCGTCGCATAAGGATTTGGGATTCCAAACATGGGACCGAAAGCCACGAGCAGGCTGCATCTGTCGAGAACAGGGACGCGGCTTCCACGCGCGGTTTAACGGCGATACAAAATATCAACGGCTCTTTCCATTCGCGCTGGCGAGTGACCGAGCTAGTGCGATACGGCCTGTCGAGCCATTTAAGAATGTAACCGTAGCTGAGGTTGTCGAGACATTGGAAATGTAACCGAAAGTTTGTTGTTGCGGCTGTGGGAAAGTGGGAATCCCGCGGGGGGTGCGGGATTCCCAAGCGCAGCGGCTTTTCCACTGCCGTTGGTCTGCTGGCCTGGCGTTCGCTCGGGCGCCGTTTCCTGCAGCGCCTGCGGACTCAGGCGGCGATTCGCCAGGCGAGAGATGCGCTCCAGCTTGCGCTCGATGCTCCGACTCATTTGAAACGGGTCCAGACATTTTCGCAACTGCTCGAGCTGCGCCACCTTCTGCGCATCCGTTTGCGCGCACTCCCGCACCCGCTCGAATGGGGTGCGCGCCGCGTCGTACACCCGGCGCACCTTGCTGCCCACGCGCACTTTCTTCACCAGCTTCACCGAAGGCAGAAACAGATTCAGCCACAAGCGTAGCTCGTGGCCGTAAAGCTCGTTGATAGCGGCAACCGCTTCGTGCGTGTCGTAGCGATCCCAGCCCAGCAGCTTGCGCACATGCGTCCAGTTCTTCTGCTCGACGTGCGCGTTGTCGTCTTTCTTGTACGGCCGTCCGCGCGTGAGCTGGATCTGCCGTTGCTCGCACCAGCGCTTCAGATGCCAGTTGATGAACTCGCTGCCGTTGTCCGAATCCACGCCCAGCAGCGCAAAGGGCAGCACCCCGGCGATCTCATTTAAGGCCCGTTGTACGGCCTCTTCGCCGCGCCCCAGCACCGCCCGCGATTCCGTCCAAGTGGTGTGGATGTCGGTGACGTTGAGGGTGTGCGCGAACTCTCCGCTGGCGGAATTGCCGGAGTGCGAAACCAGATCGACTTCCGTGAAGCCCGGCTGGTGCACATCCCAGTGGTCGGTCTTCACCGGAATGTGGTGCTTGAGCAGATAGCCCGGCTTGGTGCGCCCATAGATGCTCCGCCGCCGTTGCACCTTCTGCGCTTTCAGTCGGCGGTCCATCTGCCGAGCGCTGATCCGCAAAAGCTGCCGCTCAATCTCCGGCCGCAAGCGAAAGCGTTTGCGGATCCACGGCATCCATTGCGGCAACAGCGCTTTCAGCCGCACCGACCAGGGATACCCAGCCGCTTCCCAAACGGCGGTCAGCACTGCCTGGGTTTCCTGGTTGTAGGTCAGTCCGCGCCGCCGCTCGCGCACCTTTCCCCTTTTAGGTTGCGCTCCATTCAGCAAGCGGATCGCATACTTCCGGTGATAGCCGGTGTTGGCGCAAAACTCGTTCAAGATCACCTGCTTGACCTCTCGTCCCGCCGCACGGTAACGGTCATAGATCGCCCGAAGATACTCCCATCGCCCTTTGTTCCCCAACCGGACCTCCTCGAAAACTTGTTTTGGCTGGGTTACATCTTAAATGGCGCGACGTTGTCCCCTTTGGTTACATTTTAGATGGTGCGATTAGGACTATACGAACTGTTATACTCCAGGCACCACAAGGGCATTTGGAGGGAACTTAGCGCACGTCACCGGAATCAGGGGTCGAGTGAGCTTGGCAAATAAATGTAGTCGGCACAGGAATGGGGGCTTCAATGGCAAAGAAGAAAGCCATCGCTGGGCAACCAGTCGCAGCCTCAGCGCCGCAAATCCCGCGACCACGTTTGAATAAACTCAAGGTTAGCAACTTTCGATGTATTGGGAATCAACCTGTTGAGATTGAGCTGGACGACATCGTAATCCTAGTTGGGCCCAACAATACTGGGAAGACCGCAATCCTGCGGGCGTACGAAGTCGTAATGCAGCATGGCTCGAAGGAGGGTGACCTCACGATTGACGATTTTCCAGACGGAAAGAATGTAGAAGGGAGACAGCCGACGATTGAACTCGAAACTGTTGTTTTCGAAAAGACTGCTCCAGGCGAACGGTGGGTTCGAACAGACCCCGTAACAAACGAAATGTTTGTACGTGAAAAGTGGATGTGGAACGAACCAGGGCCGCCGAGAAAAGTTGGATGGGATGTTGCGTCGAACGATTGGGCTCCAGACGAGGGGCCATGGGGGGCTCCAAATGTGGCACAGGCATATAGGCCGGAACCTCACTACATCGGCGCGTTCCAGAAACCCGAAGAGCAAGCGAGTCAGGTCGTGCAGCTGCTCAGTAAGGCGATCACGGACAGAGCTAAGGGGATGAGTAAGAAGAAAGCTGATGGAACAGGTGATGATAGTCCGACAGATTATGAAAAGCTCCTAAATGCGATAAAGGAGCTTCGCCTTTCTATAGCCAGCGAGGCGACATCTGCGGTCGCTGACGTCCAGAAAGAGTTGACTTCGATGATCGGTGAAGTGTTCCCCGGCTACCAGGTCACTTTCGATGCCCGACCGGAAGACGACATAGAGAAGGCTTTGAATTTATATAAGCCGGACCCACGACTCAGGATGGGACCGATTGACGGATTCCATTCGACAATGGAGCGTCAGGGTAGCGGCGCCTCCAGAACCCTTATTTGGGCGGCTCTGAGAATCTTGTCTGATCGGAAAGAAGGAAAAGCATCCTCTGCAGCCGACCGTCCGCACCTCCTCCTCATGGACGAGCCTGAAATTTGCTTGCATCCAGACGCAATACGCGAGGCCCGGCGTGTTCTCTACGACCTGCCTACCACCAACGGGTGGCAGGTCATGATTACCACTCATTCGCCAATCTTTATCGATCTCTCCCGAGATAACACTTCCATCGCCCGTGTCGAACGGCTGTCGAACGGAGTTGTAGAGGGGACTACTATCTTCCGCCCTAAGAAGGCAAAACTGGATGATGACGATAGAGTTGAGCTCAAGCTGCTAAATCTATGTGATCCGTATGTTGCCGAGTTCTTTTTCGGTGGGAAAACTGTGCTGGTGGAGGGTGACACTGAATACACAGCATTTAGGCACGTCATTTCTTGCGATCCGCAGAAGTATAGACATGTGCATGTGGTTAGATCTCGGGGAAAGGTTGCGAGGACTACTACTCGGAGAGCGCATCGAGACATTGATGTTGGCATCTCTACCTTCTGGTTCGCTTGAGAATCAGAAGCGCAGCTTCAATCCAAGCTGTAAGGAACGAGGTCCGCCTTGCTGGAAGAGAGGATTCAGGCCGCCGAGTCCCTGGTTCAGCATCGTGGCGGATTGCAAATATGTGGGACCGAGACCCACAAACGCCTGGGGATTTGCGAAGTTCGGATGGTTCAGCACATTGAATGCGTCCGTCCGAAATTCCAGGTTCACGCGCTCGGTCAAGGGAAACTTCCTGCCGAGGGACAAATCCACCTGCGTCAGCCCAAACCCCTCAATGTCGTTCCGCCCCTCGCTCCCTTGCTTGCCTGTCGCTGGTATGGCAAAGGCAGCGGGATTCAGGCTCTTGCCGCCCCCAGCGCCGGGATTGGAAATCCAGATGGGCTCACCGGGCACAAGGTTCGGCCGTGGGTTCGCGCCACCAATCGTTGCCGTCAACACTTGTCCGTTGAAAGGAAAGCCCGTGCGCGCAACAACCAGCGCTTCTACCGACCAGCCCTTTGTCAGAACCGAGAGTGCTCCTTTTTCAGTTGCCGCTGGGATTTCATAGGTTAGAGCGCCCGAAAAGCTGTGCCGAACATCAAAGTTGGACGAAGCGTAGTCGTTTGCTGCGGAAATCACGTTGCCGGAAACTGCCAGCACCACATCGTTCGAGACATTATCCAATGAATGGGCAAACGTGTAATTCAGGAGAGCCTGGAAGCGATCGGAGATGGGACGCCGATACTGGAACTGCAGTGCGTTGTAGTTGGAACGCGCGTCGTTCGATGTCAGCACAAAGTTGGCGGCAAAATTCGCGTTCGGCGTCGCCATCCCTTCTTGACGCAGAAGTTCCCTTCCCGCCTGCCCCACGTACGTAAGAGTCAGTGTCTGCTTTCCGCCAAATGACTTTTCGATCGCTATGTTCCACTGATAGGACCGGGGCAGCCGCAGGTTCGGAGAGTAACCGTGGACGACGCCGGTGTAGGGTGGTTCCATGGAGATGACCGGAAGAAAAGGTGTCGCATCGGAGACCGGCAGCGAAGCCGTAATCAAACCCGAGACAGCGTCATTCGGGAAGTAGGCGGCAAGGTTGCCTGCCGTGTCCGATCCCAAGTCGTAGAAGAACCCTGCTCCACCTCGAATCACAAGATCCCCATTGGGCGTTAGTCGGTATGCGGCCCCCACACGAGGAGCAAAGTTCGTATAGGTCGTCTTCCACAGTGGCGTGCCGAGAGGCGCAAGCTGCAGTGATGAAGGCGTGTTCACATTTTCCCAAGAAGCGAGCAGGGTGTGATCTCTGCCCGAAGGAGCCAGACTGAGCTCCCATCGCACGCCGTACGTAAGCGTGAAGTTCGGCTTCAACTTCCACGTGTCCTGCGCATAGAGAGACGTAGACTGTGCTAGGAATTTCGAAGGATGGGTAGTTTCCCCTTGGATCAACGCTTGGCCCGAACTGATGAAGCTCGCCGTATCGTATACCACGTAAGTAAAAGAGTTCTGGAACGGCCCCACGTCGAGCAAGAGAGCGCGATAATCCGCTCCGAATTTCAATTGGTGCTTACCGCGGGCGAGCGCGAAATCATCGGCGAAATTGAGCTGGGTATTTCGATTTCTGGCCGATGGACCGCTGGCGTACGCACCGGTATCATAGGCACCAAAGATCACGAACGAGTTCACCGGGTCCAGGGGACTCGGAGCAAAAACATTTAGGTTCAGAGGGACGGCTCCGCCAAAAGAATCTATGGCTGTTACGATGCTCGCGTTTTGCACCGAATAGTTCCCGCGTAGCGCATTTGAAGTCTCCGGACCGAACGCCATCGCCGTTGAAATGGTCAGAGTTCGTGTCCTCACTTCAGTGGTATCCACTTCGTTCAGACTGTCGGACCGCACAGCGGTCTGCGACGGGGCTTCGTTGTACCTGCCAAATATCGTAAATCGGTCACTGAAGGTATGGTCGATACGCACACTCCCCGCATTCATCGTCGAAGGATTTGAATAGTTTCCTGTGAAATTTTCAACGTAGTCTCCGGGGATCACGTTCCGGTTATCTGGCTGAGGAAAAGCGTTCAAGAAGGGCGCGATAGCCGCCGGAGCAATGGTCCTCGCAAACTCGGAAGGCACCGGAACGATCTGCGTATTTGGTTGCCGCAATCGCGCCCCTTCATAGGACAAGAAAAAGAACGTGTGGTCGCGAAGAATCGGCCCTCCAAGAAAACCTCCGAAATCGTTGTGGCGTTCCGCAGCGCGAGGCTCGCCTGCCTGATTGGCGAACCAATCGTTTGCATCCAGCACGTCGTTGCGGAAGTATTCGTAGACTCCTCCGTGCCAGTCATTGGTCCCCGAACGAGTCGTCAGAAGTACCTGCCCTCCCGGAGAACGGCCAAATTCCGGTGCGAAAGAAGACGTTTCAACACGGAACTCCTGTAACGCTTCCACCGACACCAAGCTGCTCGTGCCGCCGAGTGCGCTGAACGCCTGAGCTGCGCCAGTTCCAGCCGTGCCTTGACCAAATGCCGGGGATACGCCGAAATTCGCCGATACCCCGTCAACCATGAAATTGTTCGCGCTCGTCCTCTGCCCGGCAATGCTGAATTGGCCCTGGTCAGCAGAACTCGAAGGTGCAATGACCACGCCAGGTGTCAACTGCAGAAGCGTATTGAAGCTTCGTCCATTCAGTGGAAGCTTGCTAACAAGGTCCGGTCCAATTACCGTGCCCACCGATCCACTTTCTGTGTTGACGAGTGGTGCCCCGCCCTCGACCGTTACGACCTCAGACACAGCCCCAAGTGGCAGCGTGAAACTAATCCCCAAGGCGTCCTGCACATTGAGAATCAGATCGGGCTTGATCAATGTCTTAAACCCCGGCTTCGATACCTGAAGCCGATACGGCCCCGGTGGGAGATTCGCCACGACGTAGATGCCTTCGCTATTCGTCTTGCTCTGGTACTGAATGTTGGTCGCGTCATTCACAACAATGATCTCAGCGTCAGGCACCGTCCGGCCCGAGGGATCCTGAACAATCCCGCTGATTGTACCGTTGGGTGATTGCGCAAGACTGAAGCTCATTAAAACGACGGAAAGAATCACAAAACGCGCGGCTAGGCTCACTCGCAAGGAAATCCTCCCAGACCTCGTGGATTCACACGCTCTTGTCTGGTCTCCATAAGAAGGAGAATTTCTGTACCAACGATCTGAGATCTAATTGTAGTGTAAAAATAAGAACGGTGAATGGCTCGCCCTCAGGGATGATTCGGATTGACCCGTAGATACGCGAAGAGAACTTGCTTCCCTCTCGGACTATTGCTGTGCCCGTCGGGTTCAACGGTCACGAAGACGGCATCAATTTGCGCCAGGGTCTTCGGGTCATTGAACTTCAAGACCCATCGTTTGTTTGCCGCGCTGTCTTCGTAGAAAACGCCTAGGTTGAGCGCGTGGTCTTTATTTGGCCCGCGCCGCCCCCAGGCTTGGAAGGTGCTTGCACTCTGAAGCCCCGGTTCCTGATCCAGGTCGTACGCGTAAAAGATCAGGGACTTTCCCTTCGTATAGAAAACGCGGCCATAAGGCTTGTTCGTCTTGCCTGTTAACGCGACATCATATACTTCGGCAATATAGAGGTCGCGCGCGCCCATCAATTCCCGAATGTCACGGTCATGAGCCAGGAGCTCCTGCTGCTGATTAACTGTCAGTTCCCGTTCGTCGAGCTGCCGTTTTTGCTGCGCGATCGTCAGACCACTTTCCTGTAGCTGTTTCGAAAGCTCAGCTACCTTTGTTTCAAGTTCATTTGCCCGCGTCGCCTGTTGCGATCGCGCCTGCTCCTCAGCGTCCAATTGCTTCTGCAATGCTTCCACCCTTGCGGTCGTGGCTTCAGTTCCCTGCTCGCCACCGGTGTTCTGAACGCCGGGTGCTGCGCTTTTCTCAGGCCGTGCCGTGACCAACTGCTCTTGGACCTGTTTTCTCAGTTCCGCTATGGTTTGATCGCGCTCCACGATCTGCCCGCGGAGCTGCTCGCGCTCATGTCCCGCATCACTCAGTTGTTCTTCAAGACTGGCCTTAGCGCTGTTTTCTTGCCGGCGCGTACCAGCAGTTTCTACCCCATTCTTCATTCCGAGGCGATAGGCGGAAATTCCAAGGGCCAGGCAAAGTAGAATGACGGCGGCGAAAGGCATCCACAGCTGCCCCCACCCTGCGCCAGAGTGAACACCGACACCGGGGTTGCCGGAATCGCGCCCATCTCCTCCCGCGCCTTTCTTCTGCTCGGACCATCCAAATCCGCCCTCTCGGTCGAATCGCGAAAAGAAAGCAGTCTCTGCTTTCTCCACGGAAAAGGAAGGCTCAACTTCTGTAGCCGCGACTTCCTGCTCAGCGGCAGCAGGGATGCTTGCCTTAACCGACAGTTTGAATTGGTCCAATGCCTCTCGGCAGGAAGCGCAGACCCTCAGATGTTCCTCTAGTCTCTTCCGCTCTTCCCCGGTCAATTCACCAGAAATTGATACGGCACAGAGTTCGAGGAATTCATCATGCGGAGCCATGGACTACAGCACCTGGCTTGTAAGCAAGCTTTCTTCTTGTACCATACCCTTTAATAATCCTGCAATTCACCGTGGAAGATATACTTTCGCAGCCGGGCCAACCCTCGGTAGAAATGATGCCGCACGTTGCCGACTGGCTGATTCCGCTTCTCGCCGATCTCGGCGAACGTACAACCCTCAAAGAAATGTAGCCGGACCGTTTCCCACTGGTCTTCGGTCAGCATCTCGCGAATCCTCCGCCATCGCCTCCGCCCGAAAACTGCTTCCCCTGAATGATCGTACTCCGCAATGATGGGAGCGGCTAGCTTTTCCGCGTCGCTCCCTTCCAGATTCACCGCAGCGTAATAGTGGCGCTCCGTCAGGTAGCCCTTCCTGTTTAAGGCCTGAAAATACGTCATCTGGACGATCCAGGAACGCGCTGTGCTCTTCGAACTGTCGTAGAGATGGCACTTCCGGACGATGTGCAAAAAGACGTCCTGCGCCAAGTCCTCCGCTTCTGCGCTATCGCGGAGAATCCTTCTCCCAATCCCGTGCACCAGACGGATGTGACGGCGGAAAAGCACCCCGAGTGCTTCCCGATCGCCCTTGCAAATATTGGCCAGCAAGGTCTCGTCCGACAACCCGGCGCGACACGCTGAGTCAGCACCTGCTGTGGAGGAAATGGTCGCGGCCCCCTTTGAAACCGGAAGCGAAGGAAACCGGGCAGTGGCGGACGACTCCATAGCTTATTCGCTCTTCCTCAAGAGAGTTTCGCCCGCCCACGGCAGGGAGCATATAAACCGGAGGATATAAGCATTAGTCTGTATTATAGCAGGACTATCGACACAAGAGTCCAGTTTTAGGTGGATTCCATCAACGGCCCGTTCCCGCTACTTTTTTATAGGGAACATCATGGAATATTCTGTACTTTTCGGACGAAGGCTGCGCTCTATCAGGAAAGCCAGGGGACTCAAACAACGGGAATTGGCCGACAAGATCGGCATGAATGCCAAATATATTAGCCAGTTGGAAACAGGCGCGGGCCAGCCCTCTTTCGACATTCTAGTCTCGTTTACCAGAGAGCTCGACGTTCCAATGTTTTCTTTCTTTCTGTTTCATCGCGACGAACCTGACCCCAAAGTGCTTAGGAGAAGGATTGACTCGGCACTGAACCGATCCAAGGTTAGCGTGCTGAAGCAAGTCAACCGATTCATTTCGGACATAACCGAACCCTGATCGAGAGTGCTCGACCGCTGCTGTGACCGCTGTAGTTACCGTCCAGTTCGTTGAAGTGTCGCCAATTCTAATTATAAACCAGATATTAATGCGATAAGTCTAGTTCTCCAGAGGTTTCCCATTGCGCGTTCCCTCTTTAATCTCCTCACGAGGCCGTTCATGGACCATGCCGTGCTTTTCGGACGCAGACTCCGCTCACTTCGGGCGGCAAAGAACCTCAAGCAACGTCAGCTCGCTGAGCAGGCAAATATGAGTGCGAAATATGTGAGTCAACTCGAAACCGGTTCGGCACAACCTTCATTCGACGCCCTCGTTGCATTTTCAAGGATTCTCGACGTGCCCATGTATTCCTTCTTCCTTTTTGATCGTGATGAGAGCGATCCAAAGGTCCTGCGCAAGAGAATAGTCCGTATCGTAGAAGAATCAAGACAAGAGGACCTCAAGCAGATGTACCGCCTCATACGGGATGTCGTCGAACCTTGACTTCTGCGTTCTGTTTTCACCCTCATATTCCTCCCCGGACAACGGCGCCTCCTTACGTACCATGCATCCTGCCACGGAGTTCCTCGCTGTTGCAGGACGCGGCACAGTTTGCTAGCTTTTGCTTGTCGCTTTTGTTCTGTCCATATTGTTTGACGGAATCCCAGTTCACCTCCGGGACAAGCTTGATGAATCGGGAACAGAGACTTGAGCAACTTCGGTCGGCATTTTTGGAGCAGATCGCCGACCTTCCTCACGACCTGTTCGTGACGAAGTATCGAAACCAAGCCGGAACGGGCCTCGCTCCCGTGGAGCAGGAGCACTACACCGTCATCTACGACGGCGACACGCAGTCTGTGCTCCGGCTCGTTCTTGCTAACGAACCTGAAGTAGGTATGCTCCGCCGCAGGCTGGTGTTCGACCTCCACGACGAAGCCAAGCAACTGCACGTCTGCCTCACGCTCACGGCAAAGCCGTGAGCCGCGCTCTCTGGTAGTGGGCCACCCTTCGTTTTCCACAGGGGGTGAGGTATGATGAGGCCGCCGAACCCGAACAAGTCTTCTGAACATTTTGAGTTTGTGACAATATCGGAGAGCGGAGACTTCCCCCTTGGAGATGCCGCATGACGCTGTGTGTTGCTGCTGCCTGCCAAGAGCGCGGAAAACCGAGAATCGTGATCGGGACAGATTGGAGGGCTGGGACGGAGACAGCGACAGCCGACATCCAGGACAAACTCTATTGGATAGATGACAACATTGCCGTGTTGATTGCTGGGACGGTATCGCGGGCAATAGAGCTGAAGGACACCTACAAACAGTTCCTTAGGAAACGCGAGAAACAGGAAAAGAACAAGCCAGAGACCGAACGCGAACCCCTCACTACGGCCAACCTGCTCGACGTATTTAAGGCTGCGCCAACGATTCATAAGAACAAACTAATAAACGAATATGTGGGACTGCGCTTTGGCATGACGTACCCCGCCTTCTTGCGCTGTGTTGCAGCAAAGGAGATCCCAGAAAGCATTGCGGAGGAAACACTAAACGACATCAAAAGGATTTACCCTGACTGTCAACTCATAATCGTTTTCTTCTTGGACAAGGACTCGTACATTTTAAAAGTGGACGGCGACGGCACGCTAGAGAGCTGTGAAAGTTTTGCAGCGATTGGTTCTGGCGCAGATGTTGCAGAGAGCGTCCTGTATCAGCGCGAACACCAAGACAGCGACGCGGTTGGGAAGACGGTCTATCACGTTTTTGAGGCAATGCTGCTTGGCTCCATTGCGCCCGGAGTCGGAGATGAGCCAACGATTGATGTGCTATATCCGCCTGGAGAACGGTCAAAAGGCGTGTACGGTGCCTACCTCAACAAGAAAGGGGAAGCATTTATGAAACGGAAGTTCAAAGACCTTGGTCCCAAGAAATTCTCTAACTTCCCAAGGCTACAAGACAGGTATTTCGACAAGGACTTCGACTAGCTGTTCGGAGCTTTAGGCATACGCACCATGATGGCCCTTTCCGCGATGCTAAGGCGGGCTGTGGATATTCGAACTGACCCACCACCCGCTCTCTTGATCTCTTGACTCGCTGGAACGGCAATGCGTAGGATGGTCACCAACCGGTAACGATAGAACTCGGCAACCGGTGTGCTGTTTGTTGCCAGCAGGCTTGGTGCGCCATGCCTATTCCTTACCAGCTCCGTGCGGCCTTTCTGACGGTCAACCGCTCTCCCCTGTGGTTCCGTTTCAGTTCTCTGCTCCTGCTCTTGTTGGCGGCGTGCCTGCTTCTTCTTTCGCTCGGTTCGGGAATCTATGCCTCCCGGTTTTCCGGTGCTCTCATCCCTGCTCTGCTCGTCAGCATCGGCTTTGGCGTGTTGCTCTTCGCCCTGTATTTCCGCTTCGTCTGGCTGAAGCAGCGCGCCAGCGACAGCGCCTCCTACGCTGCCGATCGTAAGCTCGCTTCCGTGTTTCAGCACGTCCTCGACGGCGTCCTCATCGTCGACGATGCCGGGATCTGTCTCGACGGTAATCCGGTGATCTGCGGCATTTTGGATGTTCCCCGGGGAGCACTTCTCGGGCAGCCCGTCGCTCGATTCTACGCCGACAGCGAAGAGTTCGAGCGCAACTGGAACTCATTTCTCGAGCGCAGGTACCAGCGGGGCCATGCCCAGTTGCGCCGCGCGAACGGACAGACAGTGTTCGTAGATTTCGCCGTGGCCGCTAACTACATGCCCGGACGTCACGTCATCATCCTCTGCGACACGACCGAACGAAGGTGCGCTGAGGCTTCCCTTCGCGAGAGCGAGGAGCGCTTCCAACAGATGGCCAATCATATCCAGGAGGTCTACTGGGTGATAGATGCCGAAACGAAGGAGATTCTGTTCGTCAGTCCCTCATACGAATCCGTCACGGGATATTCGCGCACGGAGCTTTTGACAAACCCCCTCTCCTACAGAGAGGTCATTCACCCGGAGGACCGTGAACGCGTGCTTCGCAAGCTCGACGAAGCTGTGACCACTGGGCAATTCGATGAAGAATTCCGCATCCTGCGTGCGGACGGCGTTTCGCGCTGGATATGGAGTAAGAGTTCTCCCAGCCCCGATGGGCATCAACCCCCACATTGGTTTGTCGGGATCGCCCAGGACGTAACCGCGCGCAGGCAGGCTGAGTTCGAAGCCAGCCAACATCTAGCCGCCGCCGAAGCGGCGCACGCTGAGACCAAGGCGCTGCGAAAATCGACGCTGGCTCTTACGCAGAATTTGTCTATGGATGCCGTCCTCGATACTCTCCTCGCCTGCCTTGCGGATCTGGTGCCATACGATTGCGCGAGCGTAATCTTGGCCGAGGATGAGGTGCATCTTTTCGTCGCGCGGGAAATGCCGAAGCAACCAACCGGAAGGCCAGTTGCAACGCTCGACGCCACGGATAACTCCCTGCTCCAGCGCGTGCTCGTTGAACGCAAGAGCGTCTTCGTTCCGGACACCGCGGAGGAGCCCGCCTGGAGAACGACCAAGGCCCTTGCCGGCATTCGCTGCTGGATTGCCGTACCGCTGATGACCTCCAACGGCATGTTCGGACTGCTCTCCATCGGCGCATCCACCGCCCGCAAGTTCACTACGGAGCATCTCCGTCTCGCAAAGTCTCTTGCCATTCCCGCCGCCGCCGCCATTTACAATGTCCGGTTGTACGAACGCGCGGAAATCTTTGCTGCGGAGTTGGAACTCCACATCGACAAACTCAAGGAAACGCAGAAAGCGCTTGAACAGAGTCAAGGCCATTTGCGCGGCACAGCGCACAACTGAAAGGCGGCTTGCCATGTCGCATTCCTCGCCGCTCCTGAACGGCTGACGTGGACGCCCGCTCGCCAACGCGCATATACTCTATCAGCGGTCTGACTAAGCCAGTTACAAGGCCTCTTCACAAGACGGCACCTCGCGTATAGTGTTTGAGCCATGAAAACCGACCGTTTCCGATTGGCCCTTAGAGAACTGAAACCCTCAGACTGGGAGCGGTTCGAACAGCTTGCTTCTATTTTTCTGGCTTCTGAGTACGGCGAGTTGCGGACCCTGGCGTCGCCGTCCGGAGATGCGGGTCGAGACGCAATACTTTTCAATCCTGTTGCCCAGCCATCCGTGGCGATTCAGTATTCGGTTGCCGCTGATTGGGACAGCAAGATTCGGCGCACTGTCAAGCGATTGAAAGAGGCATTCCTAGGCCAAATTCGAATCCTTGTCTATGCCACAAACCAGCGCATAGGTGCGGATGCTGACGATCTCAAAAGGGAGCTCCTGCGAGACGAAAACCTATACTTAGATCCGCGTGACCAGAACTGGTTCATCGAAAGAGTGAACGCCGATTCGCAGCGTGAACAGGCTGGAGAGCAGTTGGCGGAAATAATAGCCGACCCTTTCCTTGCCGGTGAGGGTGTTATTCGCAGTAGAGCCCGCGCTTTAACAACAGTTGAAGCATGTACGGGGTTGCTCTTCCTCACATTACAGTGGGAGGACGATACACGCGATAAGGGTTTGTCCCGCCTCTCATACGAGGCCCTCGTAAAAGCTGCGCTCCGCGGGACTAGCAGCGCGAATCGCTTGACTCGTGCGCAAGTGTGGGATGGTGTAGCAGCAATGATTCTGAGGCAGCCCCGCCCCATCGTGGATCAACAAGTAGATTCAGCGCTTGCGCGGATGACCAAGAAGACAGTGCGCCATTGGCAAAAAGAGGATGAGTTTTGTCTCACATTCGAAGAACAGCAAAGACTTATATTCCGGCTGGCCGAGATCGAGGTAGCTGATGAGATGTTTAACGCAGAATTACGGCAGGCACTATCGGAGCAAGCCGCACAGATGGAAATTCAGATCACTGATTCGCTTGCGTTACTTGTCCCCAGGGTACGCATCGTCATTGATCATTTCTTGCTAACTCGTGGCGAGGCGTTTGCTCAGGCGGTTGTCGCTGGAAATGTTCGAAGACTCGATCTGAGCGACATCCGTGACCACCTCGTTTCCGAAGTGGCCGCCAACGGAGATGCGGGAGCGGGGGCCAAAATCGTCGATCTGATTTCGAATACCATTGAGTGGCTGCTTAATTCGGGCAAGGAAGCTACTCAAACGTATCTCAGGCGGTTTTCAGATTCGTACACACTCTTTGCATTTTTGCGGGAGACACCTGACGTTCAAGTTACGGTCGCCAAGATGTTTTCGCATGGCGACGTTTGGCTAGACACTTCCCTGGTCTTGCCTATCATGGCTGAAACACTGCTCGACGATAATGAGGAACGCCGATTCACCAATTTGCTTAGAGCAGCTTCCGATGCTGGAATCGAGCTACACATTACGCCGGGCGTCTTGGAAGAAGTCGAGCGACATCTGAATCTCTGCATAACGTGCCTCAATACCGGTGCAGGCGCTTGGCACGGGAGGGTACCATTCCTTCTTTCAGCTTACGCTGCCAGTGGACGAGCACTTGGCCATTTTCGCAGCTGGCTTGAGAATTTTGCTGGCGAGGCGCGGCCCAAGGACGACATCGCCGATTATCTCAGGGAGGAATTTAGATTAACGGTCAAGAGTCTCGAGGAGGATATGAATCGGGCGAACATGGCTTTTCGCAGTGCCGTGCAAGAGGTATGGCATGCAGCTCACGAAAGACGGCGCAGACCAGATTTCAGCGAAATTGTGACTGTAAGATTTTCTGTTGAAAGTGAGGGTAGAAAGAGGAAGGGTGTCTCCAGGTTCCAGGGCCTTTAGCGGAGGTCAAGGAGAGGAGACACCCAATGACTGTATCTCTAGACAGGAGA
>Ga0182011_10001028_pt1 | contig 24407 bp, 15 predicted proteins | sample 711E1DmetaG_FD_120481 | JGI IMG/M metagenome (GOLD analysis project Ga0182011, IMG submission 120481) | Permafrost microbial communities from Stordalen Mire, Sweden - 711E1D metaG | ecosystem: Environmental > Terrestrial > Soil > Wetlands > Permafrost | place: Sweden: Stordalen | collected...
ATTTTTATTGTGGATGACGACGCCTCAGTATGCTGTGCGCTGGGTATTCTGCTGGTTACGTGTGGGGCATGTAACGCACAGTCGCAACAAGGGTGGAATGCGAAGTGGATCGCAGCCCCGTGGAGCACAGTGCGCGATGGCGCGGAGGCAGATGGAAGCAAGCCCATGCCGATTCTTCGGCGCGAGTTTGACGTGCAAGGAACGGTAGCGAAGGCCGAACTGCGGATCGCTGGGTTGGGTCAGTTCGAGGCACACATCGGGTCGAAGAATGGGATGCATCTGGTGGGGTCGCGCGGACTGCATGAGGCTTGGACGGATTACAAGAAGACCGTGATCTTTGAGAGCTACGACGTGACCGCACAGATGCAGCCGGGAGCACATGTGATCGGCGTGATGCTGGGCAACGGGATGTACAACGTGCAGCGGACGCGGACGGCGGACGGCAAGTCTCGCTTCACGAAGTTCGAGGGTAGCTTTGGAGTGCCGAAGCTGATTGCAGAGCTGCGCCTGACGTATGCGGATGGACTCACGCAGGTGATTGCAACGGACGAGACGTGGAAGGCAGCGCGCGGTCCGGTGACGTTCAGCTCGACCTATGGCGGCGAAGACTTTGACGCACGCAAGGAACTGGATGGTTGGGATATCGTGGGCTTTCAGGACACCGATTGGAGTGCAGCCGCAGTGGTGGATGGACCGGGTGGAAAGCTGACTGCGGCGCTGGCTCCAGAGGTCGTACAGTTCGGGCCATACCTGCCGGTGAAGACGACCGACGTGGGCCAGGGGCGCGTGGTTTATGACCTTGGACAGAACTTCGCGGGCATTCCGCACATCCGCGTTCAGGGGCCGGCGGGAGCGGTATTGAAGCTGACGCCGGAAGAGCTAGTGGACCCGGATGGATCGGTGAATCAGTCCCACTCGAACAGGCCCGTGTGGTGGACCTACACGCTGAAAGGCTCGGCGGATGGCGAGGAATGGGAGCCGCAGTTTGGCTACTATGGCTTTCGATATGTGCAGGCCGAGTGGGTTGGAACGGGCGGAAAGATACTGAGTATCGCGGGGATTGGAACGCACTCCGCATCGCCCGTGACGGGGAGCTTCGAAAGTTCGAACCAGATGCTGAATGCGATTCACAAGCTGATCGTTGCGGCGATGCACAACAACCAGGCGAGCTTGCTGACCGACTGTCCGCAACGAGAGAAGCTGGGATGGCTGGACGAGACGCATCTGGTCGCGTCCGGTTTGATGTTCAACAACGATGTGCGTGGCTTGTACGCCGCTACAGACAAGAACATTGCCGACGCGCAGCACGAGGACGGCATGGTGCCGACGATTGCGCCGCAGTACACCGTCTTTGCTCCGCCGTACGAGGGCTTCAACGATTCGCCGGAGTGGGGTTCGGCAAGCGTGCTGGCACCTTGGGCTGCGTACCGCTTCTACGGAGAGAAGACGGAGCTGGAACGAAGCTATCCGACGATGAAGGCTTATGTGAAGTTCCTGCAAGGTCAGGCCGTCGATGGCATCGTTGCATACGGGCTGGGCGATTGGTTCGACATTGGGCCGGGCGCGCCGGGTCAAAGCAAGCTGACGACGCAGGGCGTGACGGGGACCCTGATGCTCTATGAGGATGCCGTGGCGATGCAGAAGATCGCGACGCTGCTAGGGCACAACAACGATGCGGCTTCGTATGCGGCGCTGGCCAAACAAGAGAAGGACGCGTTCAACCAGCGCTTCTGGAATGCGCAGGCCGATTCCTACGACAAGGGAAGCCAGACGGCGAATGCGATGCCGCTGGCATTAGGCATTGTGCCGGAGGAGCGGCGCGCGGCGGTGCTGGCGCATCTGGTCGCGGACATTCATGCGCACGACGACCATGTAACGACCGGCGAAGTGGGCTATCCCTACCTGCTGCGCGCGCTGATGGAGGGCGGACGCAACGACGTTGTCATGGCGATGATGATGCGCAAAGACCCGCCCAGCTATGGATCGCAGTTGGCGGCGGGCGCGACCTCGCTGACCGAGTCCTGGGACGGGAATCGGCATAGCTCGCAGGACCACTTCATGCTGGGCGGTGCGGAGGAGTGGTTCTATCGCGGGTTGGGCGGCATTGATTTCGACCTGTCACGCGCCGAGCCGATCCTCATACGGCCTACGATTGTAGACGGCGTGGACTGGGTGCGGTGCGGATACATCTCCGCGTTGGGAAAGATTGAGAGCGACTGGAAGCGGGATAAGGACGGGATCGTAATTGAGGTGACAGTTCCGCAGGGGGCAAAGGCAAGTGTAGTGTTGCCCGGGGAAAAGTCGCAGTCGGTTGGAGCGGGAGTTCATCGATTCAGGGTGAAGGATGGGCCTGCATCTTAGAGCAGTTTTCCCTGTAGCGTAGAGTGTTGCGGCACGAGCGAAATGCGGAGATTCTTCGCTGCGCTCAGAATGACAATCATTAAATTCTCTATTGCTACAGGAGAACTGCTCTAAGGCCAGTTCGGCTGTCTTCGGCACCACGACCTACCAAGGTTTGGAGCGGGCTACGGCGATGCCGCGAACTTCCTTCGGGTATTTGCCAGAGACAGCACAGTAGAAGTGGTAGAGCGCTCCCTGGTGGTAAATGACGGAGGGTTTGTGGGCGAAGGTCTCGTCGATGGTGCCAGAGGCACCGGTGTCGATGAGAACCTCGGGCGATTTGGTGAAGTGGAGTGGGTCGCTGCCGAGCGCCAGCATCTCGCAGGCGCGTCCGGGGCGTTCGTAACCGAAGCCGAAGTAGAACATCGCGAACTGGCTGCCGTTTTTTACGACGTAAGGGTTCGAGGCGAAGCGGCTATCGCGAGCGTCGGGCGTGAGTGGCGCCAACTCGTGCAGCGGGTTCGACGCTGGATAGGTAGCGGAGCCGCGCGGACCGTTGACCAGGATCGGGTTGAGCGGCGAGCGAGTCCAGCGCTTGAGGTCGGTGCTGGTGGCGACGCCGGTCTGCTCGTGCCAGCCGCCGCCTTCGGCTTTGGGCAGGGTGTCGGTCTTGGCGTTGTAGTAGAGGTAATACATTCCATGGTCGAGCAGCAGATCGGGGCGATAGAGTCCTCCGTGTTCCCACGGCGCGCCATCTGTGGGAGAGAGGATCGGGTCGCTGAGGGTCCAGTGCAGCAGATCGGGCGAAGTAGCGAGGCCGATGACAGCAGCGCCTTCCTCGTAGCCCACGGAGGGATAGGCGTTCCAAGCGGCCCAATATTTTCCATTGACCTTGAGAGCTTCGCCGGTGCCGTGCAGGTTCTTGTCGCGCAGAATGGAGCTGATGGCAAGGTTGTACTTCGTATACTTCGAGGCCGCATCGCGTGGGCCAACCAAAGCGACGCGCGTCCAGTGGAGCAGGTCGGAGGAGGAGGCAAGTCCAGTCTGGTAGCCGATTCCGTCATAGCCGATGTAGAGCATATAGAAGCGGCCCTCGGCGCGGAAGACGATGGGGTCGTCGACCGTGAGTCCATCGAACTCGGCCTTGTTGCCGGTGGCCTTGAGAATCAGCTCAGGGTATTTATACGGCGTGCGATATACGGCAATGGGGTCTTCAACGGCGCGCAGCAATCGTGACGAAGAGACCAGCGCGGCAGAAGCAAGACCAGACTCAAGAAAGCGACGTCGAGTAATCACTGAACATTCTCCGGGACCAGAACAGCGACGCCCTGTGGCTCGATCTTGAACTGAGTGATTGGCCCGTGTGCATCGTGTGTCCGCTTCAAGTCAAGGCCGGGGAGCAGGCTCTTGAGATTCCCTGACAGCGTGATCCACTTGCCATCTTTATTGTGGTTGATGACAACAACTACGCGTCGGGCAGAATCGTCTGATCGCTCACAGATCTCCACATCGGTCCCCGCAGTATTCCTACCGGTGCCCGCATTAGTATCACCCGCCATATCAGCGAGGATTTCACTCAGGAAGGCCGCATCTGGCAGTGTGCCTAAATAGGTAATAATTCCCTTCCCGACCGGGCGGGTAATCATCGCAGGCTGGTCCGAAAGCCAGCCCGTATCGTGAGCGTAACGGAGAAGGACCTGTGTATCGGGTGACGATACAGACAAAGCTTCGGCCCAGATCGTAGCATCCGCTTTGGTGGGATGAATCAGATCATTCATCTGCGAGCAATCCGGAATCTGTCCGGGATGATCGTATCCCTGTCCGCTCGATACGCAGCCAATTCCCGCCGTCGCAGTTGGAGGATTATCGAGTCTGATCTGGACGGGTTGATCCAGCGCGTAGTACTGCTCGACGCGCGCACCGAGGGCTTCGGCGAGTGGACCGGGTTGACGCTGCGGATTGAGCGAGTTGAACTCGTCCTTCATCCCCGAGCGCGGGCCAAGCAGAAGATGTCCTCCCTGCTGCACATAGGCCAGCAGTTTTGCAGCAAGCTCAGGTGAGATGACGTTGAGCGACGGCGCGACAAGCAGCTTGTATTGGTTGAGGGGCTTGTCCTGCGTTGGGTCAATGATGTCTACTGCGTTACCAGAGGATTGCGCGATGTGCTGCAGCGGCGTGTAGAAGCGCAGCAAAACCTGTTGCTGGTCATAGTCCTTGCTGAAGGGTTGGAAGTCGATGGCCCAGCGCGAGTCGTAGTCGTGCAAGATGGCAATCTCCGCATGCGGCGAGGTGCCCGCGAGTGCCGCGCGCGTGAGGTCAAGGTCGCGCCCAAGCTGAGCAATCTCCGCGTAGATCGGCAGCGGACTGCCGTCCGGCCCAACGATGGCTCCGTGGTACTGTTCCTGACCGTTGAGCGCGGCGCGCCACTGCCAGTAGAGAACGGCGTCCGCACCGTGGCCGATGGTCTGCCAAGCCAGCGCGCGCGTCTCTCCCGGCGAGAGCGTGTTGTTGACCGACGCCCAGTTGACGTTGCCCGGTTCGGTCTCCATCACCCAGAAATTCTGCCGCTTCCATCCGCGCACGAAGTCGTTGAGCATGGCATTCTTGGGCGCGTCGAGATGGCCTTGGCCGACGTAGTCGTCCCAACTGGCGAAGTCGAGATCAGCCGTCAGCGCATAGTGATCCCAGTAATCGGACCACGCCAGACCGCCAATGTTAGTGGTGATGAACTGCGTCGGCAGAATCAGCGGGCGCAGTGCGTCGATCTGATTCCGCTGAAAGCTGCGCCAGGTCGCCGTGACAAAGTGCTTGTGCTCGAGCAGGAGGCCGGGATTGCCACCGGTGTTCTCCATCGGAATCTGCGCCCAGTCGGTGTAGGCCTCGGACCAGTAGGCGGTGGACCACTGATGGTTGAGGTTGTCGAGCGTCTTGTACTTTGTGCGCAGGAACTGCTGGAAGAGGACGCAGGTGGCAGGGTCAAAGGACTCGTTGTCGCTGAACTCGTTGCCGATCTGCCAGCCAATGACGTTGGGATCTTGCCCGAAGCGGCGCGCGAGTTGCGTGACGATCTGTGTGCAGAACTGACGATAGCGTGGACTGGCGTAGTTGAACTGACGTCGATTGCCATGCTCACGCAAATGTCCGTCGGCGTTCATGCCGAGCGTGTCAGGATACTTCGTCGTCAGCCAAGCAGGCGGCGCGTCGGTCGGTGTGCCGATGACGACGGCAATGTGATGCTTTGCTGCAAGCGCAATGGCGCGAGCCATCCAGTCGAGATCGTAGTGACCCTCCGTCGGCTCAAGCGACGACCAGGCAAATTCGCCGATGCGGACGACGTTCATGTGAGCGAGCTGCATGAGCTGCAGGTCGGCATCCCAACGCTCCTCGGGCCACTGCTCTGGATACCACGCGGCACCCATTCGCAGCGGCTGAGGTGCGGCGACAAAAGTCTGGGCAGCAGGAGCCTGAGCGGCAATCTGCGCGGCCCATGCGAACAGTAGAAGCAGAAGTACATTACGTCGTAGCAAAGGGGCCTCTCGTAGCTAAAATCTTCGCCGTCGGAACAATAAAGTTCCACATCAAGCGATGTATGGGAGTCTACGCAAGACGAAGCCTGTAAGTCGACTGGGACGAAAGCACACGGCAGAAACTCCGCAGATCCGGCCAGACCGCAGCAACTCATCCCCCTCCATGTTCCGCAATGCGGTTCCATCGGCTAACAAATGGCCTGTATCGACGCGGCTTACAGGAAACAGTCACTTCTCGTCTTTACTATGAAGGTCGCTCCGCGTAGAAGAAGAAGCGACAATTATTTGCTGAGTACAGTAGAACACTACCAAGTAGAGTAGAGGACAAAACAACGTGGAGCAGACCCTTGCAATCATTCACACCAGCCCAACGCTGACGCCGCTGTTCGGTGCTCTTTGCGCCGAGCACATGCCAGACGTATCCATCTTCCACATGGTGGACGAGAGCCTCATCCAAGACACGGTTCGCGAAGGTCATCTGCGCCGCGTCACCATACGGCGACTTCTGGCTATGATCGCGTCGGCTCAGGCGTCCGGTGCCGATGCGGTACTGGTGACCTGCTCGTCGATCGGTGCCGGGGTCGTGTTCGGGCAACAGCTCTTCGACATTCCCGTAATCCGCGTCGACGAGGCAATGGCCGAATCTGCCGTACGAATGGGCCGACGCATCGGCGTAATGGCAACGTTGCGCACAACCCTCGAGCCGACGATTGCCCTGCTACGCGAGAAGGCTACCGACGCCAGCGTAGAGATCGAGATCGTCGCTTCGCTCTGTGACGGGGCCTTCGATGCGGTGCTGGCAGGCGATACAGCGATGCACGACCGCATCCTAAGCAATGCTCTCCGTGTCGACATGAAGGACGTCGATGTAGTGGTTTTGGCGCAGGCCTCAATGGCGCGAGTCGTACAGGCGTTGCCCGAAGGGACGCTGACGATGCCGGTTCTCAGCAGCCCCGAACTCGCCGTGATGCAGGCTCGTGACGTCTTGGCTAGTCGCCAGTGTATGCTGGCAGCAGCCGCCAACGGAGAGGCTACGCGTTGAAGAAGAGGCATGGCGTTCTTGGATTGCTCTGCGTCATGTCTGCGATTACCTTTCTGGATCGGCTTGCCATTCCCATGGCCGAGCCCGGAATTCGCGGCGATCTGCATCTCTCGCCCGAACAGTGGGGATGGGTTCTCAGCTCCTATGTTCTGGCCAATGCCCTGTTTGAGATTCCCTCCGGCGCGTTGGGCGACCGCCATGGTCAACGACGAGAGCTGACGCGAATTGCCGTGTGGTGGTCCGTCTTCACGTCGCTGACCGGTTGGTGCCGCTCCTTCTACCAGATGACTGCGTCGCGCTTCCTCTTCGGCGTTGGCGCAGCGGGTGCTTATCCCAACGCAGCCGGAGTGATCTCGCGCTGGTTCCCAAAGAGAGAACACGCGCGAGCGCAGGGCTTTGTGTGGGGAGCCAGCCGCTTGGGCGGAGCGCTGGCCCCATTGCTGCTGGTTCCGCTGGGACGGCATCTCGGCTGGCGCGCAATCTTCTGGGTGCTTGGCGCAGCAGGTCTGGTATGGTCGTCCGTGTGGTGGTGGTGGTTTCGCAACGATCCAGCCAAGATGGACGGAATCACGCCACAGGAGCTGGCAGAGATTCGCGCCGGAGAACTTGCGCAAGGAGACGGAAGCAACAAGGTGCCCTGGAGACGCCTCTTCGCCCTGCCGCAGTTTTGGCTGATTGTCGCCGCATACTTCTGCTATGCGTGGGGAAGTTGGTTTTATTTTGGATGGTTCACAACGTGGCTAGTGCAAGGCGCAGGGATGTCGGTCGCACAAATGAGCGTCTTCGCCTCGTTCCCGTTCGTGATGGGCCTTGCTGGCAACCTCATCGGTGGAGAGCTGAGCGAGAGAATGATCGTGCGACATGGCCGCCGCCGAGCCTATCGCTGGATCACCTCAGCCTGCCTGACCGCAAGCGGTGGGCTACTGTTCAGTATGAGTTTGGCGCACAGCCACGCAGCCATCGTGGTGCTTGCCACACTTGGCTTCGGAGTGATGGACCTGATGCTGCCCTCGGCTTGGGCCATGTGTATGAGTCTCGGCGGACGCTTCGGAGGCACGGCAACCGGAGTCATGAATACGGCGGGTAATCTAGGCGGCTGGCTCTGCACGATTGCCTTTGGATACGCGGTGAAGACCACAGGAGACTACAACCTTCCCCTACGCGCAGTCGCGGTAATGGTACTGCTTGGCGCAGTCATCTTCTCCCAAGTGGATTGCACCAAAGGTCTCGGTGACGAGGTGACTTAGCATTTTTAGAATCGCTATAGACCAATCTGTTTGTCATTCCGCAGCGCAGCGGAATCTGCTTTTGCTCGCTCCACGACAGTCTGCATCATAGCCCAAAATACTCTACGTACCGCGAACGACGTCGAAGAAGTCTTCCGTACCCACCTGCCCGCCCTTGAGAACCAGTTCAAGACCATGCAGATCAGAGTCGGCGTGAGCCCGACAGAGCGGCGCTCCAGGCTGTAGATTCGCCGCCCAAGTCAGCGCATAGAGCCCCAGTTGCTGGACCGCGTGCGACGCCGTATCGCCTCCACAGAGCAGCACGCGGCGAACCGACGTACGAGCAAGAATCTCGCGCAGAAGGATGCCAAGCGCCGTGCCAAGCTGGTCGCCGTGGACTGCCTCCGTGGGAGTTCCCAGAGCCGTATACAAAATCGTATTGCTACCACGGGTGAGCGCATACACTGTAGCTTCCAGAATCCTGCCGTGCCCGCCCTCAAGCAGATCGACTGGATCAATCGCAATACCGTGATAGCCGCAAGCGAGTGCGCAGCGTAGCTGTCGCTCCGTCGCGACAGAGCAGGAGCCACTGACCACAAGCAGCGGTTTCGCTATTGCAACCGCTCTTGGCTCGGGCGCATCCGGCAGCAATCCAAGAGTCTTCCACGCACTAAGAAGCGCCGCCGTAAGTCCAGAGCTGGACGCGGAAAAGATCGGGCGTCGCCTAGCCTCCCTCCAAATCAGCTCTCCCACCTCGGACTGAGTTTGCGCATCAATTGTGTCGAATAGAATCGCTTCGTCTCCGCCGCCAACTAGCGATGCAACCGCTTCGGCAGCAATTCCCGACTGAATCATCGCAGTATCGACGAGTCCAATTTTGATCTCTGTCTGCGCCGCAAGATGAATACGCAAGTCAGCCTCAAGCATCGGCGTCACCGGGTGTCGGCTCATGGGATGACGGTCGATGCGCTGAACGCTCCCATCCGGGGCCGCCGCAAATAAATTTCCAAACGCCACATAGCGACGCAGATGAGGCGCGCCCACCACAATCGGAATAAATGCAGGTGAAAAAATCTCGCGACCAATCTCCATCGCTCGCCCGATGCTGCCGCAGCTTGGCGAACTATCGAACGTCGAGCAGACCTTGTAGTGCGTCACCGGTGCGCCAAGGCGCTGGAGCGTAGAGAAGATTGCCGGCAGATTCTCCGTCATCCACTGCGGCGTGCGCGAGCGACTCTCGCCCGCAATGCCAATTCCCTGCACCGAAGCAAACTCTGCAAGATGCTCCACCGTAGGCGCGCCAAGAAACAGCACCGACGAAACACCATTCGAAGCAAGCTGCTCCAGCACGTCCGTCGAGCCGGTAAAGTCATCGCCATAGTAGGCGTAGAGAATAGGCATCGCTATGCGCCAAATAGTTCCAGTGCGGATTTCAACTCGGGCCGTGTCACCGCATAGGCGGCCAACGGTACATCCTGCGTCGCCGCCTCCCATGCCTGCTGCAGACTGCGTACGCCAGCAGCCACGCCCATCGGATGGCCCATAATCCCCCCACCGCACGCGTAGATCAGGTCAATCGACCCAAGAGCCTTGTAGGTATCCGGAGCCTGACGCGCGGACTGCCCCGAAGAGAAGACCGGCATAATCTCGCACCCCACGGCGGGCGCGTCGAACATCGGCGTAAGACAAGCTCGCGCCGAAGTAATCACCGACTCGTCCGTCTCGCAGAACTTGTTACGCAGCCCGTTCACATGCGTATGGTCGATCCCCGCCAGACGCCACATCTTTTGAAACGCGACGAACGACATCCCCAGCGCAGGCGAGCGACCAAGCATTCCCCATCCGTTGCGATGCCCATGAATCACCAACTGCGAGTGCGCGCGCAGCACCTTCATCGCAGGCAGGCCAATCGAATTCATGCTGACCATCGCGCAAGTCCCTTGATTCGCCACAATTACATCGTGGCGGCGCAGCATCTGATCCATCTCGCCCGTGATATTTGCGGCGTACATCACGCGCTTGCCCGTGCGATCCCGATAGCGATTGAGCACAGACAGCACCGCAGTAACGCGTGCCTCGAAGGGACAGTGCGCACCGTCGGTCTGTAGCTCGTCATCCTTGATAAAGTCGATGCCTGCTTCGGCAAGCACACGGACCTGCTCAGCCGTTGCCTCCACAGACAGGCCGATGCTTGGTTTGATAATCGTGCCAATCAGCGGCCTTCCGTAGACGCCCGTAAACTCGCGCGTTCCCGCAACACCAAACTGCGGCCCTTGATACGCGTTTAAAAACTCCACTGGCAGCTTAAGGTCGATCAACTTGAGCCCACTGAACGCCTTCAGCTCCGATAGATTCCCCGCTACCGTCGCCAGCAGATTCGGCAACGAAGTCCCAATGTTATCGAGTGGCCAGGACAACGTAACCTTAGCCGTGCGACGAACGCCATCCCACCCCGCAGGAACACCCGAACCGGGCAGGCTAGGCGCAGCCGCTGCCTCGCCCTCTTCAATCGACTCCACCCGAGCGGCATAGTGTTCGCGCAACTCGTCCGTCTCGCCGGGGACGCGCAGAAACGTTCCCGTCGATTGCTCGCCCGCCATCGTAGCCGCCGCCTGCGCCAGCGGAAATGCCGTTTCGATCCAGTACCGCGCGGTGATTCTCTCACTCATATCAATCTTGTCCCAATCCTTCAAGCCTTGCTGAAGTAGGTTGTATAGCTCTCGTTCTGCACATGGTAAAGAGGAACAAAGACAATCTGCCTGCCCCCATAGTTCTCCACAAACGACTGCGCTGCAATCTGCTTGAGTCCCGCAGGCAGCGCAAGCCGATCTTGTTGCTCTGCCGGATTGAGTGCAACGTATTGCACTGGACCACGCATCAACGCCACTACATCCGGGTGTAGATCGTCGATAGCCTCGGTGCGGAAGCTCTGCGGCAGAACCACTTCGATCCGGTCGCCCGAGTGCCATCTGCGATGAATCGCAGCATAAGTTCCACGCATAGCCAGCGTTCGCAGCTCTCGACCGTTCAGGCGAATCGTCGCTGGCCGCGCAAGCCAAAAAGGAATGCGCAAGTAGATCGTGAACGCCGCTGCGCTGGCGGGATTGATAATCAGCGTAGTGGAATCCTCCGCCGGGTAGCGAGTCTCCTGCCGCAACTCCACCGCAGTTCCCGCATGAGTGAAGTGCAGCCGCGACGGCGTGTACAGGTTGACGTAGAGGCCGTCTACCGCGTGAAAGTAGAGATTCAGCGGATAGTCCGCAACCGTTTGCGCCAGCGTTCCCGAGCAGCACGGCCACTTCTTGCTGTAGTAAGTCTTTTGTGCGGCGGGTGAGTAAGTAGAGTAATAAGGATAGTCGCCATCGGAGTCAGGCGGTTTGACCGCAAGAATCGTATTGAACAGTACGCGCTCCAGATTATCGGCGTGCTGCGTGTCCTTTGGCGCATCCGTAAAGCGAATCAGCGAGCGTGCCAGCTTGGTCGCAGCATAGGCTCCGCACGGCGTCTCGAAGTGATCGACCGTCGAGGAGAGCGAATCGTAAAGCTGGCCCTTATGTGGCGCAATGAAGGTCTCATTCGGCCCCCATCCGCCGGAGGCAAACTGCTGCTGTGTGGTCAGCAGCGTAAACGCCTGCTGCATTGCCTGCTTGTACTTCGCATCGCCTAGCGTAAGCCATGCCTGCGCGGCAGAGCTGAGCGCAATCGCGTGCGAGTAAGCATGTTGTCCGGGCAACGGATCGCCGCCGCGCGCCAGCGGATCGAAGAACTCGCGATCCAGCAGATAGCGCCGTGCAAGCTCGTCGAAAGCAGTGTTGCCGGTCATCTTTCCTGCAATAAATAAATTCTCCGGCATCACGAAAGTCTCGTCGTAAGGCGGATCTTTCTTGCCAATTCGATCTCGCCCCACCGCCGGGAGCAGCGCTTGAGAGCCAGCAAGCACGCGGCTAAGTAGATCCTTCGCGCCCGCAACATTGCTCAACGTTGCTGCATCGATGAGCCCCGCAAAGTGCTTATCCAGCGTGTAGCAGATCCACAGATTCGTCTTGGGCCGCAGAATGCTTTGGTTGTCGGGGCCGAGGGTTGCGGCAAATCCCTCGACCAACTCGCCGACCTTTTCGTGGCAAGCAGCATCTCCGCCGCTCGCGCCAAAACGCGCCAACCCAGAGATGTACTGGCCCAGCGTATGCCCCGGGACAAAACCGTCAAGATCGTACCAACCGCCCATATCTTTACCCGCAGCAGGCAGTCCCGCGCGCTGGCGATAGACCTTCAACAGCCGATCATTACTGAGCGCAAGATAGTGCGCCTGAAGCGCCTCGTACTGCTCGGCAAAGGGTCCGCCCGTCAGTTGCACATCGGTGTATTCGAACTGGCGCAGCGGCTCGCGTGGCGTCATGCCCGCAAACGCCGAAAGTGGCGGCGTTGCGGCAAGCGCGGCAGCGCCTTTGACGAAGGATCGGCGAGTCAGTTGCATAACGCCCCCCGCACGGATCCGCCAACCGATGCCACCTTCATATCGAGGCGCTCATCGAGGGGATAGATCAAATCAACGTTGCGCGGCGTAATCAACTGATGCTTGACGAAGACCGCTGGCGATACCGACTTCTTTTGCAAAATACTGATTGCCAACGGAATGACTAATTCGCCATATCGCTCGGGGAAGTAAGCGACCGTGCCGATCAGCCGCGTCCCCGGACGACGCAGCTCATTGCGCGTCTCACGAATTGCGTTTTGACCAACGATGGCGCAGCTCTCACTGGCACCGGCTTCCTCAAAGGCGCGCAACGCAGCCAGAGCGCAGATGTCGTTGACCGTGCCCACCAGTGTACGGCGAGCCGACGCACGGCGCAGGTATTGGCGAACCACCTCCAGAACCTGCTCAAAGTCTCCGCGCCCGTTGAGTCGTGCAACTGGAATACTGCCAGCCGAAGGCAGCTCGGCGCGCAGTCCATCGTAGAACCCCGTCATGCGCAACTCCAACAGCGAGCCCGCAATCGGCAGCTCAATCAGCGCCAGCCGATCCACCTTTCCATCCCAGTGTTCCCGCGCCCAGCGACCCAACGCCTTGCCGCCAATCAACCCCGCCTTGTAGTTATTCGCGCCAAAGTACGTCGCTCCGGGATGCGGTATTTCAATCGCAATCACCGGAGTATTTGCCTCCAAAAACTTCGAAGCCACAACCGGAGCCACGCGCTCATAGGTCTGGTATTCCAGCACCAGATCTACTTGCTCCTTGATCAGTAGATCCGCGTTGCGCAAGGCCTCACGCGCCGAATAGCGATTGTTCACCATAATCAGATGCACATGTTCGCGAGCGGCGACCGTCTCAACGCTCTGCATCACCGCACGGCAAAAGTCCGAGTCTCCCTGCGTAGCAAATCCAATGCGGAAGGGGCGCGCCATCACCGGCCCAAAGCGATTGCGATAGACCCCAGAGCTTGCTCGCTCCAGCAGATTGCCGTGGATCAACGTGCGCAGCAGACGAAAGACCGTGGTCTTGGGCAACTGCGTTCGCTCCATCACCTCCGTCAGGCTCAATTCTTCGCCTAGCGCGCGAAAGGACTTCAACACCTCGCAGGCTCGCAGCACCGTCTGCGATTCGTTGCGGTCACCGCGACGCGTCGGAGCAGCAGCCAAAAAATCTATGGCGCCCTTTGTTTTGGATTTTCGACTCCGACTCAACCCGGCCATAAAGTTCCTCAAGTAAGTGCCACGAATTCTACATTCCGTTTTTCGGAATCCGCAAGAGCCGTTCGCTAAATCCAGCAATCCACTCACAGCAAAGCGAAGTACCAGAGAGAATCCAATCCCATTGTCGGCTAAATCGTCTCCTGATTCCGAATTGCGGAACAAACCAGTAGCTCCCGAAAGAAAGAGCCCGTTTCACTCCCTTTCCCCCTGCGTCCTTTGTCACATCAAACCCGTTGCGTATAAGGTGGAACTGATTCCATTTCTGGGTCAATTTGTAGGACAAGTTGGAAGAGGTCGAATTGAGAGTTACTGGAATCTTCGGATTGCGATTGGCGTTTGCCGTCTGCGTTGCAGCGCGGCTGTTGTCTGCACAGGATCTACCCCTGACCCAGCAGCTTTCCAGAAGCCAGCTCAAGGTGCTGGACCCAACGCGCGACCTGCGGCAGCCCGCCCTCGAAGGCGCCCAGCATCAGCCTTTGCCCGAGCAATACATCTGGACGACAGGCGACGCTGCAGCCAACGCGAAGCTCCTCATCTACACCTTCCCCAAGATCACCGAGCAGACCGAGCCGCACTACTTCCGCCGCAGCTTCTCGGTCGGCGCAGTGCCAAAGGATGCGACGCTCTACATCGCAGGCCCCCGCAGCATCAAGGTGTGGCTTAATGGCAAGCTGGCCGAGAGCGTCGAAAGCGACGTCACCTCGCCGCTCGGAATGCACGTCTTTGAGACCAGCGTCGCCAGCTATCTGAAGTCCGGCACCAACACCATCGCGATTGAAGCGGTGCGCGGGCGCGGCGTCACCGGCTTTGCCAACAGCGCGCTGGTGCGCCAGCAGACGTTCGGCCAAGTGATGATCGTAAAGATCGTGCCCAAGCCGCGGGACGTCTTCGGCCCAGCCATCGTGATGAGCGACAAGACGTGGAAGAGTTCCACCGCAGCGTCCGTCGGATGGCAACAGCCATCCTTCGACGACACTGCGTGGAAGCCGGTGCAAAGCATCGGCGGCATCGAGAGCTCAGTCGACCTCTTTCAGTGGAACGCCGACGCGGGGCTATACAACTGGCCGGGCTACGACGGTATCTCTGGCTACTTGGCGCATCTGCCGATTCCGGCCAGCGGAATTCTCGCCTCGTATGCGGGACGCGGCAGCTTCACCAATCTCGCCAGCCTCACTGGCGACGCGGGTGAGTTCGCAGTCCATCTGCCCGCCGCCACACTCACCGACACCGAGGCTCCCAGCATCGTGCTCGACTTTGGCCGCGAGCTGACCGGAAGGCTCGAACTCATCTCCGACTCAGATACGCCCGTCACCGTCACCGTGCAGTTGGGCGAGTCCGAATCGGAGGCAATGAAGGTTCCCTTCCTCGGCGTCAATCAACTGACGATTGCGCCCTACGCCACCGGCCACAGCTCGAAGACGGCCTTCCGCTATGCGAAGATTCGCTTCGTTGGCGGCGGCTCTGAGCTTCGCTTCAAGGCCGTTCGCGTCGATCACATCTACTACCCCGTCACCTACGCGGGCTCCTTTGAGTCCAGCGACCCGCTGCTCAATCGCATCTGGGAGACGGGTGCCTACACCGCTCATCTATGCATGCAGGACGGCGTTTGGGACGCCAGCAAGCGCGACCGTGGCCGTTGGATGGGAGACACAGACGTTAGCGGCCGCGTCATCGAGGACGTCTTCGGCGAGCGCCCCCTGATGGAGGACACCCTCGACCGCCTCATCGGTCCCGCGCCAGTCGACCAACACGTCAACGGGATTCCCGGCTACTCCTCGTTCTGGTTCACCGGCGTGGCCGACTACTATCGCCACACCGGGTCAAAGCAGTTTCTGGAGCGCGAACACGCGCGAATGCTCGAACTGCTCGACCTCGTGGATAAGGAATTCGACGAGCGCAATGTTTACGCGAACAAGAGCAACGTCTGGCTCTACGTTGATTGGTCGCCGGAGCTGAACGGCGACACGCCCGAGACGCGCCGCGCCACCACACTGGAGTTCTATCGAGCCTATCGCGAGGCCGCGTGGATGCTGCGCGAGCTCGGCGACGCCCAGAATGCAGAGAAGTACGAGACGCGCGCGGCAGCCATTCAGCAAGGCGCGCAGAAGGTCCTGCTCGATCCCGCGACCGGCAGCTTCGGCACGCGCTGGCAGACCAACGCCGCAGCCATCATCAGCGGCGCGGCTCGCCCCGATCAGTACGATGCAATCTGGAAGAACGCGCTCTCCACCGTTGGCACCAGCAGCACAAAGGGCCTCATCGTCTCGCCCTACTACAACTACTACGTCATTGCTGCAATGGCCAAGATGAACCACCGACCGGAGGCTCTGCGCTGGATTCGCCAGTACTGGGGCGGCATGATCGACGAGGGCGCAACCAGCTTCTGGGAGGCCTACGACCCAGACTGGTACAAGGAGGACTTCCACTCCTCGCTCCAATCCGACAATCGGTCGGGCTACTTCGTCAGCCTCGCACATGGATGGTCCGCTGGCCCAACCGCGTGGCTGATGGAGCAGGTCCTCGGAATCCAACCGACCGGCGCAGGCTTCAGCACGGTCGATATTCGTCCTGACCTGATCGATCTCGATTGGGCAAAAGGCGCAGAACCCACGCCGCAAGGCTTGCTCAAGGTCGACGCGCACAAGAGCGGCGCACACATCGCAATCGCCCTCGACCTGCCCGCCGGAGTCTCCGCCCGCGTCGCAGTCCCCGTTAGTTCCTTGACGGCTCAGGTCACCCTCAACGGCAGCGCAGTCGACTCCACCTCCGTCGAGAGCGGTGCACGCAGGCTGGTAACGCTGACACGCGCAGGCCACTACGAGCTGGTCGGAGAATGAACTATTTCGCCAACAGGAATCAGGCCGAAGAGACCATCGCCCACGCAAACAAGAACCGCAATTTATGACCAAGATGAATCGTAGAGAGCTTCTGGCGAATGGCCTTTTGGCGGCAGGAACTTTGTTGCCGCAATCTCTCTTGGCTCAGATTCTCACTGCGCCATCCTTGCTTGCCGAACTAAAGTCTCCCCCGCCGGACCCGCTGGTCTTTGCCGATGGTCGTCGAGTCGCGACGGCGAAGCAGTGGCCGTTGCGCCGCCAGGAAATACTGAAGACCGCAGCCTCTCAGATGTATGGGACTGCCCCGGCTAAGCCCCCGATACGCTTTGAGCTTCTGGAGCGCGACGGGAGATTCTTTGGCGGCGCCGCCATCCGTCGGCAAGTTCGTATGCACATCGATGGCCCTACAGGAAGCGCCTTCGTCGATATCCTGCTCTATCTTCCCGCCAATCGCAAGCGTTCACCAGTCGTCCTCGGCATGAACTTCTGGGGCAATCACACGATCTGCAACGATCCAGAGATTCGATTGTCCAGCAGTTGGATCGAGAGTGGCAAGAATCCATTCATCGACCTAAGCGGCGTCCTAGACCATCACGCCACCGATGCCTGCCGCGGCATCGATGCGCACCGTTGGCCCGTCGAATCGCTGATCCAGCGCGGCTACGGCTTGGCTACGTTTTATCGCGGAGACGTCGATTCCGACCTTCCCTCCGGCTTCGGCACCAGCCTCCGCGCCCTCTTCCCCGCCCTCCAGACGCAGGACGATAACTTCTCCACCATCGGTGCCTGGGCCTGGACCTTGAGCCGCGCGCTCGATTACCTTCAGACCGATCCCGCGATTGACGCACATCGTGTCGCAGTCTTTGGTTGGTCTCGTGCGGGCAAAGCCGCCGTCTGGGCCGGTGCATCCGATCAACGATTTGCCGCTGTCCTCAGTCAGGAATCCGGCGCTGGCGGGGCCAAGCTCTTCCGCAGAAACCTCGGAGAAGACATCCACCGGCTCAACACGCTCTTCCCCCACTGGTACTGTCGAAACTTCCGCCAGTACAGTGGCCGCGACAGCGAGCTCCCATTCGATCAGCACTTGATCCTCTCGGCCATCGCGCCTCGCCCCATGCATATCGCAAGCGCCATCGACGACCGCCTCTCGGATCCTCCCGGCGAGTTTCTTTCCGCCGGTCTCGCCACGCCGGTCTACCGGTTCCTTGGCTACCCCGGACTGCCCGCCGAACAGATGCCCCCGGCAAACTCGCCTCTCTTCGGCAGAATCAGCTATCACATTCGCACCGGTGGCCACGACGTGACGGACTACGACTGGCAGCAGTACATGACCTTCATGGACCGCAATCTATAGGTGCGTCCCAGCTCCGACCTCATCCAACCATATAGAGCAGTTCTCCTGTCGCTATAGGGAGAACGGCTCTAATCTACGCCTATGGTTGTGCCACTCTCCCGATTACAATGGAGAAAGGCCAAATTTCTCCATTGCGCATAATGTCAATCTCCAGCGTCCCAGAAACCGCACCGCAACTGCTTCCCGATAATCAAGTCACGAGTCGCATCCTTCCCGTTGTCGGCTTCTCTTTTGTCGCCTACTTCTCGATTGGCGCTCCTCTTGCGTTGCTGCCGACGTATGCTCACCTGCAATTAGGCGTCAATCCCTCCATCGCAGGGCTTCTTGTCAGCCTCCAATACATTGCCACGTTTGCCAGCCGCCCACGCGCCGGACGCATGGCCGATACGCGCGGTCCACGCCGAACGGTCCGTTACGGCCTGCTCTTCTGCGCCGCCAGCGGGTTTTTTCTTCTCCTTGCTGGCCTGCTCAAGCATTCCTTCTGGCTTAGCATAGACAGCCTTGTGCTCAGTCGCCTAGCCCTCGGCGTCGGTGAAAGCATGACCTCCACGGGCGCAATCATGTGGGGCATCGGGCGCGTAGGCAGCGAGCGAACGGCTCGCGTCATCTCTTGGAACGGAGTTGCCACCTATCTTGCGCTCGCCATCGGCGCGCCGATTGGCGTTCTCCTCGGAGCGCGCTGGGGATTCGTCGGCGTTGGTCTGCTCATTCTTCTTGTCTGCATCGCAAGCTATCTCGTCGCAACTGGCATGGCCCCGCCTGCTCCGCTCAAAGGCAATCCTGCGGCTCTGCCTCTACGCAAAATACTCCTACGCGTCACGCCCTACGGCCTTGCACTCGCTTTCGCAGGCATGGGATTTGGCATCATCGGCACCTTCATCACCCTTTACTTTATCCATCGCGGGTGGCAGGGAGCGGCGCTTTCGCTCACTATCTACGGCCTATCGTTTATGGGCGTGCGTCTAGTCTTTCCCCGTGTCATCGAGCGCTTCGGCGGCTTTCCCGTCGCCATCGTCTCCCTAATCGTGGAGGGGATAGGCCTTCTCCTGCTCGCCTTCAGCAACTCTGCCGGATTGGCACACGCGGGCTGCGGGCTTGCTGGTCTCGGCTTCTCCCTTGTCTTTCCCGCGCTGGCTGTCGAGGCGGCCAACATCTTCCCCACATCGGTGCGCGGATCGGTGCTGGGCGTCTACTGCGCCTTCATCGATCTCTCCTTGTTCCTCTCCGGTCCCATCGCTGGCGTTATCATCCACCTCTATGGATACCTGACGGCCTTCCTCGCCATTACAGGGGCAGTCCTGCTTGCTCTTGCAATCTCTATTTGGCTGGCCTTTTCAGTAAAGACATCCATTGCAGACACGACCAGACCTTAATCACCAATCGAAAACAGCCTATGTTATCCGTGCAACTTCCGCCACGTTCCACCGGAATCAAGCGATACGACAACCTAAACCGATCACTCTCATATCCACGGGGCATAATTCGGGGCCGGTCACTGAAGGTGTGCGATACGATGGAAAAGACAACCGAAACGCCCGGATGGTGAAATCGGCAGACACAGCGGACTTAAAATCCGCAGACCTTAACCGGTCGTGGGGGTTCAAGTCCCCCTCCGGGCACCATAAAATCAATAGTTTGAACCCACACAGCCACCTAACAATAGGTGGCTGTTATTCGGTCGGTGACAGTTGTGGTGACGGTTGGTACTATTGAGATCGGAGGCGCTCAAAAATGTCTAGGAAGGCTATCCCGAAGATCAAAGGAGTCTGGGAGAAAACGCCCGGGTCTGGTGAATGGTGGATTCGATATGCATTTCAAGGCAAAACACGCAAGGAGAAGGCTGGGACCCGGAGCGCGGCCATTGATCTATACAGATCGAGGAAAAATGCTATCCGGCGGGATGAAAAATTGCCAGACTCTCGGAACTCAAGCAGAGTGAGACTGGCAGATCTGATCGATGCCGTACTTATCTATACAGAGAATCATAAAGATCACCGCAACTACTTGAGTCGAGGACAGATCGTCCGAACCGCATTAGGTGCACGGCCTGCTGAAGAATTGAAGCCGGAAGAAATTGAGAAGTGGCTTCGCCAGCAATGCAAAACGAACTCTACAGCAAACCGCTACCGCGCCTTCATCTCTCTCTGTTACCGTGAAGGCATCAGAAACGGAAAAGTCAAATCCAACCCGGCTAGACTTGTGCGACAGAGAGCGGAGAACAACGGTCGCATCAGGTACCTCAGTTATACAGAGTATGATCGGCTGTATGAAGTCATCGCCGAGAAATCCCCGCACCACTTGGCTGAGTTTATCGTTAGCGTTCATACCGGGATGAGGCTTGGCGAACAGTACAGAGTGACATGGGGTGATGTTGACTTGGACCGTCGTTTGCTTCGAATTGAATCGAAAAACGGCACTGTGCGGACTGTTGTTTTGAACTCGACCGCACTTACAGCTCTGGCTCAATTTCGGGCCGACTTGGTCGATAATGACCAGCGAATCTTCCCGCGTCAGACTCGGCCCAATGACAAGACGAAGCATCAAGATTTCAACACGCGCTCGTGGTTTAGTCCGTGCCTAAAAGAAGCCGGAATATCCGGCTATACTTGGCACTGCAATCGTCATACATTTTGTTCGTGGATTGCCATGTCCGGGGGCTCCATAAAGGATATCCAGCAGTTAGCTGGACACAAGACGATCCAGATGTCTGCGCGATATGCCCATCTTAGCGATGCCCACATTGCTGCGGCGGCAGAACGACTCGTGAGGGCTCAGTGTGATTCGACTCTCGACTACAAGGAGAATAGCCAATGTGGTTTGGTTTAGTAAAGAATCTTCAGATGCAATTCCGTTCAGTATTCCCCGTTGCCGCAAAAAAGAGGTGCTTAGGGGGACGCCGAAGAGAACAATCTACAGGGTCTTTCAAGGCTGCAGAACTGGAGCTGTGGTACGAAAGGATCACCGCCGGAGAATGCAACTACAGCGAAGCCTCTAAATGTCCGCCGACTGGTGGTTCAATTGATCCCAAAAATTCGCTGGTCTTCGATCCGCCCCCGGAATATCTGACATGGGCTAAGAAGTTCATTAGAAAACTTGACGGTCACGGATGCGATGCTCTGAGGACTCTCGACGATTATAAGATTCCGCTTAACCTTGCATCAATGTTGATTTATAACCATCTGCGATTAGGGATTGAGGACGCTAAAGATACTTTTGCGATTGCAGACAAGACCAAAGCGTTCTCTAACGCACACCGTAATACTCGGGAACGCTGGAAAACACTGAGGCCATCGTTAGAAATATATCGAAATTGTTGCGCTCATGATGAGGAGAACTATCAATCCTTTATTGAACCGCTCTCCTGTATCCGCGAGATGAGAAGACCGCTGCTTGAGATAGCAGAAACTGCACTCACTTGCCTTGGGGAACTTGACCAATGGACTGCCGACGCAATTAACCCAGCATACAGGGCGAGTCTCACAGCATTTTTACACGCCAAAAGTCTTCCTGCGATCATTGAAAACGATGAGGTGTTGGGAAGAATAAAGTGGTGGGCAGAAGCGGAAATACTCTTGCAAACAGGATTGGAGGTTATGCTCGATGTTGATTCATTTAATGGAGACAATATAAGCAAATTGGAAACAAAAACTTTGCAGGAAGCGGCCCGCAAGAAACAAAAGGAAATTAATCACCTACTCGCCTATTTGTCATTTAACGCCGAGACTTTGCGGAAGTCAGCGCTCAAGAACCAACATGAAGGTGAGCACATGCTCTCTTACCTGAGCATTCCCCGATACGATTCTGGGGATCAACTCGCGCAAGCGTGCTGGAACTATTTGCAAACTCTCCCTAGGTATAAGGTGAGAATGCGGGAATAGAATTTGTGCACGTTCGTCAAGTCTTTGTGGAATGACGGGCGACAGTTGCGAACTCTCGGATTCTACCTCCCGCACACGAGCAAACATTATTGCATTTTTGTAAGCGGTTGATTGCTAATCATATTAACCAATTTCCCCCCTGCCTTTCACTGGCTAACCTTACCTGTCAACAGTGGATCATTCCCAGATTTAGGCGAAAGAAATCGCGCAGGTCGCCACGCAGACAGCATTCGCATCAGTTGGAAGACGCGACCCGCGATTGGGGTAGCTGTTTCCCGCAGCAGAAGCGGCTGCCCGAGGCTCTTGCGCGCCAACTTTCAGAGCATTTTCACTGTTGCTGTAATGCGGGCATCGTGCGATCAGAGGTGGTCTCGGAAATTCGGACAAGGGGATAAGTGGAAGGGCTGTTCTTCCTCAGCCTAAAATGGCTGGGATATACGTCAAGGCGAAGGCTGAACCGTCGTGGCGTTTCTGGGGAATGTTTGTTCACGTCTGTAAACTGGATACCCTGCGAACTGCGTACGAGATGGCGAAGCAGAATAACGGAGCACCTGGGATCGATGGTGTAACGTTTGTATCCCTCCGGGCAAGGCCATTCTTTTCGTAGGGTATTTATGATGATCCACTGAAGGCATGAGTGAATATGTTGTTCCAGCCGTCGGTCGTTGTCCTTGTCGCAGCCGCGCTGAGTTGACGCAGATCATGTCATCTTACGCACAGAGTGGTCTGAATCGGTCGCAGTTCTGCCGTCAGCATGGTCTGTCGCTGTCAACTCTCAACAAGTATTGCCAGCGGGTACGTCATCGAGATGCTCATGCGCCCACGCCCCTGTCTCACCACGCTGCGGAGTTGCCGCTGGCGCGAGTGGAGTTTGTCGAGAAGCCTGCGATGCACGCAGTGCGTGAGCGGTACGCAAACCCCATCTTGAGGTCTCTGTCTGTATCCATGATGATTGAGTCATGGCGGACAACACGGAAGCAGCAGTGGCACGTTGGCGAGTTTTTGTATCGGATCAAACCGCAAGCGGCAAAAGCGTGGCGGCATTCTGTCGTGAGCGCGGCCTGCGCGACTGGCAGTTCTACGATTGGAAGGAGCACTTGCGCCGCGCCGAGGCCACGCCGTTTCTTGCAGTCCAGGTGGCACCCTCAGAAACACTGGAGCCTGTCGATTCAGAAGCCGCGCAGTCGGCGGGGATCGAACTGCGCCATCGTCGTGGCTGGAGTTTGATCGTAACTCCGGGGTTTGATGCGGGCCATCTGCATCGTCTGCTTTCGGTGTTGGAGCAGGAGTCATGATCGGCCTGCCGAGTTTGCAATCGCTGGATGGTGTTGCTGGTCCACGGATATGGCTCGCCGGCGAAGCAGCCGACATGCGCTGCGGCTTTGATCGGCTTGCTCAGCGCGTTCAATCGGTGATCGGCGAAGACCCGCTCAGTGGTCATCTCTTTCTGTTTCGTTCGCGCAATGGTAGCCGTTTGAAGATCCTTACCTGGGACCGCGATGGTTACGTGTTGTGGTACAAACGGCTTGAGCGCGGCGTCTTCAAGCTGCCACGAATCACTGCTGGCAGCGGGTCAATCGAGATGCGCGCGAGTGAGTTGGCGATGTTGCTTGATGGCATGACATGACGAAGTTGAAGCGTGTGCCACGCTATGAGAGACCATCGAAAAGACCAATGAATATGCGGGAAAACGCGGTTGCATGAGGTGACCTCTGGATATTGTGATCGTCTAAATATGTAAGACATGGTTATCGCTTCTAACTCGCTTCCGCTGCCTGAAGACAGCGCCTCGCTACGTACTCTGGTTGAGCAACTACAGGTTGAACTGCTTCGTGTGCAGTTGGAGTTGGAGCACTACAAGAAGCTGTATTACGGCCCGCGCGCAGATCGTTTGCACTCTGACAAAGACGTAGCGCAGATGCTGTTATGTTTTCTTGGGTTCTACCTCCCGCACACGCGCAAACATTATCGACTTGCAGTAAGTTGCTGATTGGTAACATTATTGCCGTGACTTCTATACAATCTTTCAAAAGTTAGTCTTACCTGTCACCGGTGGACCATTCACAGATTCTGGGCGAAAGGGAAACTTCCAAGTCATCACACCGACGACATCCACGTCAGTTGGCAGACGCAATATGGGGTTGGGATAGCTGCTTTGCGCAGCAAGGAGACGGGGTAATCTTCGCAACTCGGTGTCCTCGCTAATACGCTCAGTTACGATCTGGCGGCCGCTTTCGAAGGTAGCTGGCTTCGAGAACATGCTCGCCCCGAAGGACCTTGTCGACAGGTGTGCCCTCGTCGGCGTAGCTCTCCTGATTCGACTTTCACTTCATGTCCGAAGTCCTATGTAATTTTTAGTCGTGCAAAAATAGGAATTTTTACGGCACAGAGAATCAAGCCGAAGGCAACGGCTGCTCCCAGTTCGGAGGCCAAAACCGAGAGAGGCAGGGGTGTCATGGCAATTCCGCGCAGCGCCAGCGTCGAGATAATCAACACGTCTGCCACGGAGGAC